>ERZ1370068.7700-contig-6601_pt1 | contig 35660 bp, 65 predicted proteins | sample MGYA00561227_ERZ1370068 | MGnify/ENA primary metagenome ERZ1370068 (study PRJEB38410, sample SAMEA6850437) | metagenome | study: Metagenomic assessment of the ecological functions of the soil: analysis of the soil microbiota associated with the... | reverse complement strand
TTGTACTTCGTTCAGTTACGTATTGCTCTGTCTTCTTTTGTTTCCGCTCATCAGGCGTCAGGTCATCGTCTTTCATGGCGGGAATGACCTTATCCATGATGTCGTCGAGTTCTTCATTCCAGCCTTTGTAGTCGTCCCACCACTCTTGCCGCGCCCGCTCGAATTGCGACTGGCTGAGCGAGGAGCGCCTGGCGTAGATCTTCGCGGGCTTTGCGGATCATGTCAGCTTTCCGCGCCGCGTATTGCGACACGTAAGTCTGAATTTCTTCAATGTCCGGGTGGACCGGTTTGGCAGCGACGGGCGTTGGTGGTGCGGCTTTGGCCGACTGAATGAGCCAGATCTCTTTTCCGGCTGGATGAACCCAGACTGACATGGAGGGCCAGCCTTCTGCACGGAAGGCCTCGAGAGCCACTCTCTGAATTTGAATCCTTGCTTGGTCAAAGTTTCGGGAGTTACATCGGCGCGATTCGTCACCGAATAGTGAAGGTCAGGGCGCTTGTCTCTATCCGCTTCCTTTTTTGAAGTGCTGAGCGAAAGTGTGGCCGTAAGTGAGGGTCATGATAGTAATGACTACGACGTCCTCGCCCGGTTTCAGGCGCTTCCAGTGGCGCAAGGCCTTTTGCGGGTCCGATGCCAAATCGCGTAGGAAGTCGTCGCGCTTCACTTGGTCGCGTGTTAACTCATCTCCCATAATTACCTCTCTCGTTGTGCCAATGTAGTGCTGGTGCCGCTTATCTAATTACAACGGCATTGGAAGCGTCGAGTTTCAGAGTTTCGCGGCAATTGTTGCGTTTCTTCGGGAATCTGCTTTCGCCTCGAACACCATGTCCGCTAACAACGCACGCGCCATGAGCGCAGATTCAGCCTTGCGAGAGTCTTCCTCGCTTCCTGTATCTGCTCAATTAGGGCCGCTCGGTTCATTATCACGGTGATATTTCACGAATACCATTTACGATTCCCGATATAATCAACTTTACTCCGCCTACAAAACGTTAGACAGTCAGTACAGAAAAGAGGAGGCAATATGTATGCAACGGTACGACGGTACGAGGGTGTGACCAATCCTACTGAGGCGGCGCGGCGGGTGAATGAAGGCTTCGTGCCGCTTATCAGCCAGATCCCAGGGTTCGTCGCTTACTACTGGGTTGACGCCGGGAGCGGCGTGATGATTTCAACCAGCGTCTTTCAGGACCAAGCCAGCGCTGAGGAATCAAACAGGAGAGCTGCGGACTATGTACGGCAGAATTTAGTCTCTGTGCTCCCAAACCCGCCTCAGATCACAGCCGGTGAAGTTGTCGCGTACAAAGCAAAATAGGTTCTGCCAATCGGTCTGACCCGCTAGTGCGACAAACCGACCTTTCGTCGCAAAAATCTTCGCGACTAATTTTCGGAAACTCCCCCAACTCTTCACTCCAAAGCCCGGCTGAGCGCTTCTGTCGTTTACCGGGTCTGTTCGTAGCCGGTGGTGTAGCGGATTCTCCGGCAGTTTCGCACGCTCGCCGGTATCTCTCCGGGACTGATATAGAGGTGGGAAACAAATCGGTCGCGTTCGACTCGGGGCCGATTGAAGCAGGGTCAGTAGCTTTTCCAGGGTCTCTCTGGCCTGCTGTATCTGGTCAATCAGGCCGTGCGATTCACGACGTCGTCAATATCACGACCATATTCAGACGATCAAAAGCAGGACTGAATGCTAGCCTCCCGGCAGAGGGGCTTTGACGACAGCAGCGCGCCGCTGGCCAGGAATGCCCAGCCGAGCTAAATTCGCGCCGATGCGCGGCATCTACGTCATTCCTGTCAATCGGCGGCACATTTAGGGACTCTCTCTATTAGGACCAGGTGGAATGCTTGCCAAATCAGAACCACATAACTGCTTAGCCATAAATGTATTGACATGATTTCAGGACTGGATCTCTCGAGTCCATCCGTCCATGCTCACCTACGATGAGCAGGGCGAAGGATTGACAAACGACATTGCGGCGGGCGCGTTCCAGAATCCAATCTCCGCGCCAGCTGCGTATTTTGCAGCCGAGGTCCGCGTGACTCCCGATTTTCCTCCACCTGGGAATTTCGCGGGTGCAAGCTACGGTGGAGGCGCCCGCGAGCGCGCCGTCCTCAAGAAGATCTCGACTTGTTTTCGTCACGTTGATGAGACAGCGCTAGGGGCCGCAACGGATGTCTAAGTTTCTCAATCGTCGCCAATTTGTTCCGCGCAAAGAAAGCAAGTCACTCCTGCCAGATATCGGTTCGTAATCGCTTTTCACACGCCTTTACGCTGATCGAAATGCTCGTCTCCATGGTGGTGCTCGCGCTGATCATCGTCGCGATGATGGCTCTGGTCGATAGCGCAACCAAATCTCTGGCGGGACAACGAAGGCAGAACCGACGCATGCCGAGAAGCACGCGCGGCGCTCGTCGTTATGGCACGGGATCTCAGGAAATGCCGTCGCGGGCACAAATGCAAACTTCATCAAATTCAATCTCCAGTCTGGCGCCGCGGGCACCAACTATGGAAGCAACGTGTTTTTCCTGGCTTCTCTTCCATCTTCGGCCCAGGACACCAATTCCAAGAGTGACGTGTGCGAGGTCGGCTATTTTCTCGCGCTCGATCGAACTCCCGCCAGCACCAATCGAACATTGAAACTTGTATCGCTACTTTCGAAACAGCAACCAGACGTTCTCCAATCTGGCCAGCGCCACCTTGTTCGCGAACATTGCGACAGGCGCAGCGGGCGAAGAATTGCTCGCTCGCAACGTAGTCGGCATGAGGATCACGCCGGTCAGCGCGAATGCGGGCGAGTGGACCGATTTTGCGCCTTCCTCAAATGCGCCGCTTCCCGTGGTGATCGAGATCACGCTCACTGCGATCGGACAGGAGACAGCGAAAAAGCTGGAGGACTCCGCAGGCTGGACCGACACGAATTCGCGGCTCATGAAGCAGGCCGTGCAGACCCTCACGACACGCATCAACGTGGGACATGGACCATGAGGCGACGGAGAAGCAAGGCCGCTTCGCTCATCACGACGCTGCTGGTCGTCGTCATACTCAGCACGATCGTAGTCGCGTTCATGCAAAGCATGTCGATTGATCGCCTGACCGCAAAAGCGCAAGGAATATCCTTCAAGCGGAACTCGCGGCTCGCGCAGGGTTGAACTCGGCCATCGCTCAAATCCTCACCGCCGCCGGCACCAACAACGCCTTCGTAACGGGTAGCACAAATTACGCCGTTGATCATGGTCCGCTCGTGGTGATCGGCCGAACCAATCTTGTCGATTCCATGCAGCTGATGCCATTGGTATCCGCGCAGCCGGCCCTCCTGGGCAACTTCCTCCAAGCCGGATGGACAAATTCCCTCGCGAGCCTGTTTTCCGATCTAGTTGGAACCAACAGCACGGACATCAACGGGCGGGCGGGAATCATCCAAAGCACCAACGATAATAGGCTTTATCGTGCGCCATGGGTCGTCATTTCCAGTTCATCAGGCGAACGGATCGGACGGTTCGCCTTCCTTGTTCTCGACGAGAATGCAAGGGTGAATCCACTGATTCACACCGGGCTCCGGCAGCATGGCGAATTCCACCAATTGGGTATGGCGGCCCAAGCGACATCTCTCTCACGAATGCCTCCGCCCCGATCCTCACGCCGGCCGAGCAGCTGGGAATTCTCGCCGCGAGCAATCGCCTTCTTACACCCGACTCGCTTGCTCAGGCTTTCGCAGCAAAGACAAACTACGATCGCGTGAAACATCTCCTCACTTTGCAAACAAATGCAACGTATGACGTGGTGCCCGCGGCTTTTTCGGACGGTGGACGGCCGAAGTATAATATTAACGAATTGGCCACCAATCCCTTCGAATGGCGCGACCGCGGAAATTCGCGCCAACCAGATCTCGGAAATCATCTCCTCGAACCTGAGTTCTTTTTCCTCCCGCGATCCGAGCTTGCGAGGCGTCGCGGGAAACGAGATACGGTATCTTCGACGCCTTGCCGCTGGAGTCGTTGATTACATAGATTCCGACTCGGCGCCGACATCGATGAACGGAGGAGAACCGGCCGGTCGTGATCTCTTCCCGCTTGTTGCCGCGGTTGCCGAACGCTTCCGCCGCACAAGCCTCGATGCGAACGCTGCGACGACTACCATCGAGAGCCAGTGTTTCGTCCAAGTTTGGAATCCTTATACGACCGGAATTGTCCTAAGCAATCAGCCACTTCGATTCGTTGTTCGCAATCGGATGCAAGTGAGCTTTGGCACAGGAATCGTCACACCCTTCGACGACTATGACCAGACCATTGCGGGAAATGCTGATCATTCGGCCGAATGAATTCGTCGTCTTAGAGTTTCCAACCGCAACCCAGACCTGGAACAGCCCTGGTCCGGTTAATGATGTTCCCAGATGGGACGACGGTCCAAGCGGAAACGCCGATGAAACGACGCATTGTCCGTTTGAGTTCTACATCGATGGCCGAGCTTGTGGATATGAACCGGCGCACTCCCGTCGGACCGGACATCGCGATCAGCGGAATGGTTCGATCTGGATTGGCTTTCACGGACACCAACAACCGTTGGCAATGTTCTTTCATACCCACGCAAAATTCAGCTCCGAATTGGCGCTTTGTCGGCGACAGCCGCGCCACCTACCTCTGCAACTATGATTGGCAGACACTCGGAAACTCTGAGTTACGCCACGGGGACGCGATGGAAAGGACGGCAAACAAACACCTCGCCGCGCACCCAGGAGTTCACCGCGAATTGGGTTCAGCGAGACTATCGTGAGAAATGATCCTTCGATGGGTAACGTTCCCGCGAACATCAATCAGACACCATCGCAAGTTGCGCCGGCCTACGACGGTGATCAACGACGCCTCGGCAGCACCGGCATTTCTTGGCAATAGGGCAATGCGGTCCGTGCGGAGAGCTCGGGCACATTTTCGATCCCGCACAGGCGGCCGATGATCTCAGCGCGCCAACGTCGAGCGAACTGCCGCACAACAATAAGATTTCCGGAGGTGGAAGGACTCTAAGGATCGGCCAGCCTGAATTCAGGAGCGACACGGCAGATAATTGGAACACGAACGGTCGGCGGGCGATCGAGTTGCTTGACCTCTTCACTGTCGAATGGCACGAACATCGCCAGCGAGGGGATATCCCGCCGCTATCGGTCGGATTAATCCGAACACTGCTGCACCCGAGATCCTTGCGGCAGTTCTCTCGGGAATTCAAATCAGCTCCGATCGAGGAATCCCGGCTTCGTCCTTAGACGACACCGCTGCCATCGCCGCAAATATTGTCAGCAATCGTCCCTATAGCGTCCTTTCCGATCTGTATAAGGTAATGAACAGTTTCGCAGCACGGAGCAAACTATACGCCGGCGTTTCCCGTTTCCGTCGGTGGTGGAACGGCGAATCTTGCGTGCGATGGACCGCGTGCGCGAAGAGGCCTTTGGCAAACTGGTTCAACATCTTACTGTCCAATCTCGCACGTATCGGATTATTGCGATTGGTGAGGCCTTTGATCCCCGCGGAAAACCGCGCGGGCGCGCAACCATCGAGGCGATTGTCTTTCTTCAGAATCAGCCGGGCGGCGGAGTCCGGCCGATCATCACGCTTCAGCGAAGTTTCTAAAGCGGGAATTTGATGCGCGCTGCTTTGTCTTTCTTAGATTGGCTGCGATTGCGGTCCTGGCGCTTGATTCGCAGGCGGTCGCACAAACCCTCCCCGCCACGACAAGCGTTCAGATCGTCAACGCAACGTGCGTGCCGGCGATCGCCCTCAGAATTAACGATAGGATCGCCTACGAGAATTTTCCGCAAGGGCTTAAAACCGCCGACTCTCCTGCGAGCTTGCTCAAGGCAGTCTACGAAGCGGAAGACAGGCAAACCGGATCTCGTGCGACGTCCGCCAAAATAGCCTACGAGCCGGGCACAAATCAATCACTGGTGATCCTCGGCGATTTTTCCACGGATACTCCGCCTGGGGTGCTCCGGCATCCCGGCCGGGCTCTCACGGCCGAAGAGAAGCAATACCCCCCGAATGTTCTCTTCCAAGTCTTTTCCCATACGGCGACGGAAGCGCCCGTAAGGCTGCGGATCATCAACGGCATGCCCGGCAAAAGCCTGACCTTTGTTGCGGGTCGCCGAGAAATTGTCGTCAAACCCGGTGAATTCGCGGTCCTCACCGGCCAGCCGGCGACTGCTCGGTATCTGGCAAAGGTGGATGGTGAAAACATCTCTTTGTTCATGCGCCAGGAGGGCCTGATTCGAAATGCGATGATCGTCTTCTTTCTTGAAGAGCGGAAGGCCAGCCTTCATGCGCGCCTTTGAGAACAACGCGGACTCGAACCGAAAACGCGAAGAGCTGGACAAGGAGAGAAAATGAACCTGGATCCGAAGCGAACTGCTCGCCGAGTTGAAGGAACTTCGGGCGCTCACTTCCGACGAGAACGGCGCTCAACGCGTCGCTTTCACTGACACTTGGGCCAAGGGCGAGAAATTGGCTGAAAGCGAAGCTCGGGGAACTTCCGGTGGAAATTCACCGCGACGAAGCCGGAAACGTTTGGACGACGCTCCAAGGTGCGTCCCCACAGGCTCTCCTGATCGGAGGCCACATCGATTCTGTTCCCAACGGCGGCTGGCTCGACGGCTGCCTAAACATTTTGGCAGGCGTCGAAATCGTGCGCCGGATCAACACCCAATATGCGGGCAACCCTCCGATTACTGTCCGCCTTGTGGATTGGGCCGATGAGGAGGGCGCCCGTTTCGGCCGAAGTCTTTTTGGCTCTTCGGCGTGCTCAGGCTTTCTTGACATGGACGAAGCGAGACGTCTAAAGGACAGGGACGGAATTCCTCTGATAGGCGCACTCGCCGAGCACGGAATCGATTTCGAACGCGTGAAAGAAAGCGGCAAAGAACTCCTCAACGCTGCCGCCTACCTCGAGCTCCATATCGAACAGGGGCCCGTCCTGCTCGATAAGGATCTGCCGCTCGGAGCCGTGCTTGGCACCTACGGGGTTGAACGCCACGCCGTCACCTTTCGCGGACAGGCCGCACACTCGGGCAGCACCCCGATGAATAAGCGCCGCGACGCCTTTCTCGCCGCCGCGAAGATGAGCCCCGAAATTTACCGCATAGCGGAGCGTCACGCGGGCGTCTGCACCATTGGCTCCTGCAGCACCGCTCCCGGCATCGTAACGAGTGTCGTCGAGGAATGCCGCATCACCCTTGATCAACGCCACCTCGACGGCGAGGCTCTTTCGCGGATGCTGCAGGATGCAAGAGAGGCAAGTGAGCGTTTCGCCGCGGAGGGAAATGTCACCGTCTCCCGGGAACGCCTCCTGCAGATCGATCCCGTTCTCTTCGACAACAGCCTTACTCACTCTCTGCGACGAAGCAATCCGCGAAACCTGTGGCACGACGCACCGCATGCCCTCAGGCTCACTCCACGATGCGGCCGAAGTCGCACGCGCCGGAATCCCCACCGTCATGATGTTCGTCCAAAGCCTCCACGGCATCAGTCACAATAAGATTGAGGACACCAAAGAAGAGCACATCGAATTGGCAGTTATCGCCTTCGACCAGGCTCGCGGAAATAGCTATCCGGCGAGTTGCTGCGGGATTGATGGGCCGGCGCGCATGAGCTGATCTGCCGATGGCGAAGCGTGGCGCTGCGCAAATCAAAATCAGCCATTCCGGCCACAAACCAGTGCGGCAATCAGCATCAGCTCGAAGAAGTTCGAGGCGGCGGACACCGACTTTGAAGGCGCTCGGGCTATGGCGCTCGCCATTCGGCCTGGAAGCGCCAGGTTCCACCGAGCCGTGAATAATCGGCTCACCGGCACAGTGAGCCGCGTTGATGAAAATGATGTCGCCGCGGCACCTCTCGGACACCGCGACGACACCGTATTCCCCCTTGTCGATCTCCTGTTCCCTCTTTTCCCTGCCCCTAGATCGAACCCTTTGCGGAAAGTTCTCCTTCGATATGTGTGTCTAAATTAACTGATGTTTTGTTTGTGTCAACAAAACAAATTAGGAGTTCTAATCTGAAGCAATCGTTTCCAGAGTGGTCGTAGTTGGTGCGCGGGGATCGAAGGGCCGGGGTTCAGGTCACGGGCCTTTTATGACGCGCCAAACTTCCCGCTTCGGCAACTCTCTGTTAGCGGTCAAGCGCTGTGGCTCGCTCTCCCAATCGTCCGGCACTGACCGGTCTTCTTTACGCTCTTCTCGCTTACGCGAGTTGGGGACTTTGCCGTCTGTATTGAAACCCTTCGGGAGTGTCGTCGCCGTTGGAAATCGTAGAGTCATCGGGTGATTTGGTCGCTGATTCTTTTGGCAATTCTTGCGGTCATGTTACGGCAAGTGGACGAAATGCGCGCCGTCTTGCGAAACGGTAAACGCCTCGCGGTGCTTGTTGTCACGGCAAGCCTTCTCAGCGTGAACTGGGGCCTCTTTATCTACGGGGTTGTTTCGGGTCAGGTCGTTCAGACGAGTCTCGGCTATTTTCTTAATCCGCTTGTAAGCATCCTTCTGGCCTTTCTGTTTTTGAAGGAGCGGTCTGAACCGTGTGCAATCGCTGGCCGTGGTTCTTGCCGCCTGCGGCGTGGCGCACTTTGCCTGGCATTTGGGACGGCTGCCTTGGATCGCCCTCGGACTCGCCTTCTCCTTCGGCCTGACGGGCTTTTAGAAAGATCGTCGCCGTAACGCCGCTCATCGGGTTGCTGGTGGAGACGGCGCTCATGACCCCGCCGGCCCTCGCGATTAATTTGGAGTCTGTCGAGTCAGGGGCGGGCAGGATTTGGAAGTTCGGCGCACCTCACGACTCCTCTTCCTTGGCGCCGGGAGTGGTGACGACGCTGCCTTTGCTCTGGTTCAACAGCGCGACCAAGCTTCTGCGGCTTTCCACCATGGGATTCCTGCAATACCTGGCGCCCACCTTGCAGTTGCTCGTTGGGGTGATCGTTTTCAAGCGAAGCCTTCACGAGCCGGGACGCCATATCTTTCGTTCTGATTTGGACTGCCATCGCAGTTTATCTCTACTCGCTGCTGCGGTCCCGCCAGTATGCGATTCCGATGCCTGATCCGGATTGATCTGTGCAGCGATGTCGGTCGTAGCTGGCGCTGCTACTACGCGCAGAATTTCGTTGAAGGCAATTCGATGCGGCTTCCAAATCCGACAGACTGCTACCGAGAAACGAATTGCGGATAGCGACCATCCTGATACACAATTGCGCTCTGCTTCGCACGCATAACAATCTAGGAGGATACGACGGCCGCAGCGCTTGCCGCGCACTGAATGAAGAACCGCTCTACTGCATTCGACGCAAAGCCGCTCTTTCGTCCAAGGCTGCTCGAGATTTTCACCCGGCCTTACGGACGGAGCGATCTGCTCGCGGATGTCATGGCAGGCATCACCGTCGGTCTCATCGCCCTTCCTTTGGCTCTCGCCCTCGGAATTGCCAGCATCCCCGCCGGCACGCAGACGCCTTACCCGCCGCCAGCGGTCGGATTATTCACCGCGATTTTTGCCGGTCTGGTGATTTCCAGCCTTGGTGGAAGCCGCGTGCAGATCGGCGGTCCGACTGCGGCATTCATCCCGATTGTTCTGTTGATCATCGAGAAATACGGATACTCCGGCCTCGATCCTGGCCACGCTGATGGCCGGAGGATCCTTATCGTCATGGGATTTGCCCGCATGGGCACCCTCATCAAATTCATTCCTTGGCCGGTCACGAGCGGTTTCACCACCGGCATCGCGGTTTCCATCATGGCGACGCAGGCGGCGGATTTTCTTGGAATCCGCGCCGAAACGCCGCCGCCCCGCGAGTTTCTTCACAAGCTGCAGTGGATCTGGGAAAACCTCTCGCATTGCCATCTCGCATCGTTGGGACTGGCTTTCGCTTGCGTCCTGCTCATCGGACTTCTGGCCAAGGCTCGGCATCAAGCGCATTCCCGGTTCCATTGTGGCGATGCTGGCGGCGGCGGCGGCCGTGGCGGCTCTTCGGCCTGGAGCAGAAACTGGGCCTTGAGACCATCGGCTCGAAGTTTGGACCCGGCGCCATCCCGCTCGGGTTGCCGCCATTTCAATGGCCGGATATCAGCCTGCGAACGACATCAGGTCTCTCATTGAACCGGCGATGACGATCGCGCGTGCTTGGCGCCATCGAGTCACTGCTTTCCGCGGTGGTGGCCGATGGGCTGTCCGGCGACCGGCATGACAGCAACACGGAACTTATCGCGCAGGGCGTCGCAAACATCGTTTGCCCGTTCTTTGGCGGGCTTCCGGCCACTGGAGCCATCGCCCGGACGTCCGCCAATGTCAACAATGGCGGACGAACACCGATCGCCGGGATCGTCCATAGCCTCACGCTGCTTGCTCGTGGTGCTGGTTTTCGCCCGCCATGCCGTTTACATTCCCGTCGCGGCGATGTCTGCCGTCCTCGTGATGGTGGCGTTTCGAATGGGTGAGTGGCACGAGTTCCGGCGTCTCCATCTGATGCCGCGCAGCGATGCCGTCGTACTCGTGGCGACCTTTGTCCTCACGGTAATTTTCGATCTCGTCGTGGCGGTTGAAGTGGGCATGGTGCTTGCCGCGGTTCTTGTTCATCCACCGCGTTTCAGAGACGACGGAAGTCTCGCTGGTGACGGACGAGGACGTTCTCGAATCCCCGGAGCAAATCGCCCAAGGAAAGAAGATTCCGAAAGGTGTCCTCGTTTATCGCATCTTTGGCCCGTTCCTCTTTGGCGCGGCGGAAAAATGGAGGACGCCATGCAACGGATCGGCAAGCTGCCGCGCGTGCTCATTCTGCGCCTGCATCTGGTGAGCGCGATGGATGCCACCGCGCTGAATGCCCTGGAGAGCATTGTCGAGCGCATGCAGCATGCCCGCGGAACCGTGATCTTGAGCGGACTGCACCGCCAGCCGCTCGACATGCTCCGCAAAGCCGGCTTTGTCGAGGTTATCGGACGCAAGAATTTCTGCGCCACATTCGATGATGCCTTGGTCCGCGCGAAGAAGGTGCTGGCAGAAAGCGGCGACTCCTAGCAGTTTGCAGGACTTGCAAAGCATGCAGGATGAAAGATTCGGTTACCCCTGGAAAAATGAAAACGGCCCTCCTGGCAAACTGCTCAACCCGCCTCATCGATACCGGCTACAAGTTGTTGCTGGGGGTCGGCGACCACCCCGGATTTGGGCATCTGGTGGTTCGTAACGCCGTCGAGAAACAGGCCGCAGAAGCTTAGCGAGATCTCTCTCGGATCGCCCTTCAACGCATGCCTCGGGAAAAGCTCATTGGTCAGGAAGTAGCTCCGCAGCATCCCGGTGAATGCCCGGGCCGCAATGCTCGTATCCACATTGCGAAATCGGCCTTCCTCGATGCCGCGGTCGATCAATTGCTCGACCAATGCAATGAACCTGCTGACAAACTGCTCGTAGAACGCATCGGCCAATGCATGGTCTTCAAGCGCGCTGTGGTAATAGAGGCCGCAGAAAGACCGGATCGAAAGCCTCGGCGAACCGCCGCGCAACCAGGCGGAGAGCGTCCTCGACCGGAATATTGCGGCACTCCGCGGCATCAATGAGGCGCACCAGCCTTTCATCCTCGAGCTTCTCACGCAGAATCGCCGTAATAGAGATCCTTCTTCGCCGGGAAATGGCGGAAGATGAGGGCTTCATTCAGCCGCGCCCGGCGCGCGATGGCCGCGGTCGTCGTTCCCTTGAAGCCCCGTGCCGCAAAGAGTTCCCGCGCCGCCGCGAGGATCCGCTCGCGGCTCGAAGTCGAGCATCTCCGATTGACCCGTTGCCATTTTGCTCACCCGCGTTACTCTTGTAAGTGCTCACTTACATTCTTTAGACCATGAGCAGGCGTGGGATCAAGAGTACGTTCTTGGAGGGCTGGCCGCGGTACTGGTGCTGGCGCTTGGCGGGATGCGGAAGGCCAGCCGCAGCAGGCGGCGCCGAAGCCGCCGACGGTGACGGTGGCAGCAGCCCGAGGAACGAGCCGTCTTGGAGTATGATGATCTGCCGGGTCGGGTCGCGGCCATTGAGAACGTTGAGGTGAAGGCACGGGTCACCGGATTTCTGAACAAGGTGCACTTTCAGGAGGGCACGGAAGTCAGTGAGGGCGATCTGCTCTACGATCGATCCCCGCGAATATCAGGCGGAGTTTGGATTCCGCGCGCTGCAGCCTTGCAGCAGGCGCAGGCCCAAATGGCGCAGGCAAAGTCCGATTACGCGCGTTCGACGCAACTCAGCACCACAAAGGTCATTGCCGCCCAGGAAACCGAGAAGCAGGGCACTGCGCGTACTCGCGGCCGAGGCGGCGGCCGCGGTCAGCTCAGGCGCGATTGGACAAAGCGAAACTGGATCTGGAATACAGCGAGATCCGCGCGCCGATCTCCGGAAAGATCAGCCGCACCAGCGTGACGGAGGGCAATCTCGTAGCCAACGGGAACACGCTCACGACGCATCGTCAGTCAGGACCCGGTTTACGTTTATTTCGATGCGCCGGAGCGCGTAGTGCTTACGGTGGGACAAGGTGGCGAGCGATAAGAGGCCAGCGGCGGCCTCACGGCGAGCGCCAGGGCCTTTGTCGGCCTGCTTAACGAGGAGGGATTCCCGCGCGAAGGACGAGTGGATTTTTCCGACAACGAGCTCAGCGCGGGAACCGGGACGCTCAAGATGCGCGCGGTTGTGCCGAATGATGATCAGGCGCTTGCGCGTTGGCATGTTCGTGCGCGCGCGCGTTGACGCTCGACCAGCCCCGTCGAGACTCTGCTCGTGCCCGAGCGGGCGCGTCGGCGTCGATCAGGGTCAGCGATTCGTCTACGTGGTCAATGGCGACAGCAAGGTCGAATATCGCAAAGGTCTCGATCGGGCAGGTCTTCGACGGCAAGCTCGCCATCGTTGAAGGCTTGCAGGCGCAAGATCGGGTTATCACTGAGGGGCTGCATCTTTTGCGACCGGGCCAGGCGGTCCAGCCTGAGGACGCCGCGCGAAAAGCCTCGAGCTCAGTCAACGCGCAACGCGAAGTCGCGCGATCCTCACCGGCGGAATCCTGATGGGCGGCATTCCTACGGTTTTTCATCGACCGCCCGATCTTCGCATCGGTCATCGCGATTGTGACGGTATTTTGCCGGCGTCATCGCCCTGTTTAACCTGCCGGTTGCGCAATATCCAAACATCGTTCCACCCACGGTCACGGTTACGGCGACCTATCCCGGGGCCAACGCCGAGACCGTCGCGAGCACCGTAGCGCGCTCCGATCGAGCAGCAGATCAATGGCGTGGACAACATGCTCTACATTGCGTCCACCTCGACATCGGATGGCCAAATGACCATCACCGTGACCTTCGAGACCAGGCACCGATCCCGGATACCGCTCAGAGTGCTCGTGCAGAACCGGGTTGCAGGCTGCCGAGTCCAAGCTGCCGGATGTGGTTCGCAGCAACGGCGTGGTCGTTCGCGAAGCGCTCTCCAGACTTCACCGATGGCCGTGAGCATGGTGTCGCCGGATGGGCGTTACGACGACCTCTATCTCTCCAACTACGCCTTCCTGCAGGTGAGCGATTACCTGGCGCGCATCAAGGAGTCGGCGACATCCAGTTCTTTGGCGCCCGGACTATTCGATGCGGATCTGGTTGAACCCCGAAAAGATCGCCGCACTCGGGCATGACCGCCGGGCGACGTCGTGCAGCGCACTGCGCGAGCAAAATGTGCAGATCGCGGCTGGAAATGTCGGCGGCCAGCCGGCTCCCTCCGGGCTTGGACTATCAGATGACGGTCACGACGCAGGGGCGGCTGGAGAGTGCCGAGCAGTTTGAGAACATCGTCATCAAGACTGGCTCGAGACGGCGAAGTGGTGAGAGTGAAGGACGTGGCGCGGGTCGATCTCGGGGCGAAAGACTACACCGTGATCTCGCGCCTGGACGGCAAACCGGCAATCAATATCGGCATCTTTCAGGCGCCTGGATCGAATGCGCTGGACATTTCGAAACGCGTCAGGGCCGAGATGGAGCGGCTCAAGCAGCGCTTCCCGCCCGGTGTCGACTACCGGATCATCTACGACACCACGATGTTCGTGAAGGAGGCCATCTTACTCTGTGATGGAGACGATCATCGAGGCTTTCCTGCTTGTTGTGATCGTGGTGCTCGTCTTTCCTGCAAAGCTGGCGGTCGACGCTCATTCCGATCATGGCTGTGCCCGTTTCGCTGATCTGGCACTTTTGCGGTCATGCTGGCCTTTCGGGTTTTCGCTCAACCTCCTCACGCTTGCTTGGTCTGGTGCTCGCCATCGGCATTGTGGTGGACGACGCGATCGTGGTGCGTCGAGGCTGTCGAGCGTCACATGGCGGAGGGGCTGAACCGGCGCGACGCCACGATCAAGGCGATGAGCGAGGTCGCCGGACCGATCGTCGCGATCACCGCTGTGTTGTCGTGCGTGTTCATCCCAACGGCGTTCATCCCCGGCCTGACAGGATCGTTTTACCGGCAGTTTGCCCTGACTATCGCCTTCTCGACGATCCTTTCCATGGTGAACTCGCTCACGCTGAGTCCCGCGATGTGCGCGCTGTTCCTCCAGCCTCCAGAGGCCCGTAAGGATTTCTTGGGACGGATGCTCGACGGCTTGCTCGGCTGGTTCTTCCGCCTCTTCAATCGCACCTTCGAGGGGACTCAAGAGCTGTATACATCCGACATGCTCAAGAGGCTCATTCGCTGGAGCCTTCATCGTTCTCGCTGCTCTACGCGGGACTTCTGGTCTTACCGGGTATATGTTCCAAAAGGTTCCCACGGGCTTTATACCGGAGATAGACCAGGGGGTCATATTCGTTAACGTCGAGCTTCCCGAAGGCGCCTCGCTCGAACGCACTGAGAAAGTCATGAATCAGGTGGAAGATATTCTGAAGTCCACGCCGGGCATGGCGCATACCATCAATCGGATCGGAAGCTCCATCATTACGCAGGCGACTGCTTCCAACAGCGGAACCGTGATCTGCATTTTCGAGCCTTTTGAAGAACGAAAGAAGGACCCCAAGAAATCCCTTCGCGGTATCCTAGTCGGCAATCGAGCCCAAGTTTGCCGAGATCCGCGAGGCGCGCGTCCTCGCCTTTCCGCTTCCGTCCGTTCGGGGACTGGGCACCACCGGAGGGGTGAAGCTGATGATACAGGATCGCGGAGGCGGCACGCCGGAAAATCTCTGAAAAGAGCCTTGCAGGGACCCATTGAGAAAGGCGCCTCCCGCCCGGAATTGGATAGCGTGTTTACGCTTTTCCGCGCGAACACCCGCAGATTTATGCCGATATCAATCGCATCCAGGCCAAGAGCAGAGGTGTGGACGTCAGCGCGATCTCGGAAGCGCTCCAATTCTATCTGGGTTCCATCTACGTCAATGATCTGACGCTTTTCGGGAAGCCCTTCCAGGTCACCGCGCAAGCGGATGGCACCTTCCGCGCGCGTGCGGACGACATCCTTCGCTTGCAGACACGCAACGCCGGCCGGCGAGATGGTGCCTCTTGGGAGCCTGGTCGATCTCAGGGAGATCAACGCCCCATCACGCGTCATCCGCTATAACTTGTTTCCCGCGGCGGAACTCAACGCCAACCCAGCCGCCGGATACAGCACGGGTCAAACCATCAAGGCCATGGAAGAGCTCGCCAGGGAAACCCTGCCGCGCCAACTACGGCTACGAATGGACCGAAACCGCGCTCCAAGAGCTCATAGCGGGCAACAGCGCGCTCTACGTGTTTCCTATTTGCGTTCTCTTCGTCTTTCTGGTGCTTGGCGGCGCCTGTATGAGAATTGGGCTCTGCCATTGGCGATCATTCTGATCGTGCCGATGTGCGTGCTGTGTCTCCTCGGTCGGCATTGCCATCTCCGGCGGCGACAACAACATCTTCACCCAGATCGGCTTTGTCGTCCTGATCGGTCTCGCGAGCAAGAACGCCATTCTCATCGTGGAATTTGCCAAGCTGATTGAAGAACGCGACGGCAAGACGCCGCTCGAAGCGGCACTCGAAGCGAGCCGTCTTCGTCTTGCGACCGATCCTCGATGACATCGTTCGCCTTCATTCTGGGCGTGATCCCCCTGGCGCTGGCGAGCGGCGCTGGCTACGAGCTGCGGCGCACTCTCGGTATCGCGGTGTTTTCCGGCATGCTCGGCGTCACGCTCTTCGGGCTTCTCTTGACGCCGGTCTTCTACGTCGTGATCCGCCGGATCACCACCCGCAGGAGAAAAACCGCCGGCCAAAGAAAGACCAACCCAGGAGCTGGCGGCTGTCGGCTAAAGAACCGCTGAATCGCGCAGCAAGATCCTGACTCGACAGGAGAACGGCTGCGGTTTGAAATAAGACTCCCGATGGAGAAGCCTGCGTGCGTGCTCTGATTGTTGACGATGAGAAGAACATCCGTCGCACGCTCCTGCTGGCGCTCGAGTCGATGGGGCACGAGGCCATGGCTGCGGCAAGCGGACGGTTGGCGATCGAGGAGCTGAAAGCGAACAACTATGACGTTGACTTTCTCGACCTTAAGCTCAGCGAGGAGAGCGGGCTGGATGTGCTTCAGGAGATCCTGCGTGTCTCGCCACGGACGGCGGTCGTCATGGTCACCGCGTATGCGTCTGTGGAAACCGCCGTCGAAGCGATGCGTCGCGGAGCTTTCGACTATCTGCCAAAGCCCTGCACCCCGATCAGGTTCGCCACGTCTTGGACAACGTCGAACGCACGCAGAAGCTCGAGCGCCGTGTGGCGGAGCTGGAATCGCGGCTGGTGGCCAGTGGACCGGAGATCGACCTCTCCACGGAGTCGCCTGCGATGCGGAAGGCTCTCGATGTCGCCTTCAAGGCTGCCGCAGAGCGAGGCGACGTGCTCCTTCTTGGAGAGAGCGGCACCGGCAAAGAGCGTCCTGGCGCGCGAGATGCATCAGCCGAAGTCGCCGACCCGAATGGCGCATTTGTTACGGTGAGCTGTCCGAGCTTATCGCAGAGAGCTGCTCGAAAGCGAGCTCTTCGGCCACGTCAAAGGGAGCCTTCACCGGAGCCCACCACGATACGATGGGCAAGAGTTGCCGCTGCGGACGGCGGCACGTTGTTTCTCGATGAGATCGGCGAGACTGCCATTGGCGATTCAAGCCAAGCTGCTTCGGCTGCTCCAGGAGCGCGAATACGAGCGCGTCGGCGAAAACATGCCGCGCCATGCGAACGTGCGTGTCATGTCTGCGACGAATCGCGATCTTGGCGACGCGCCGTAGCGGAAGGCGCATTTCGCGAGGACCTCTTTTATCGTCTGAATGTCATTTCTGCTTCGGATGCCGCCCTTGCGCGAGCGGGTGAGCGACATCGAACGCCTCGCGCTGTTGCTATCTGAAGTTCCTGCGCTTCTCATGCCGGCAAGGCCGGTCGCGGGCGTTTTCGCCGGCCGCGCTGGAGGCGCATGCGCAGTTATTCCTGGCCGGGAAACTTGCGAGAGTTACGCAACGTCATCGAACGGGCTGTCATCTTGAGCGATCACGACCAAATCGAGCTTGGCGATCTCTCGATACCGTTCACCCGGCATCGGAAATCCGGCTCGGCGGAAGATTCAATCTGGAACAGATCGAGGCCGAGCACATCCGCAGGTTGATCGCCAATCACAAGACGCTGGAAGAAGTCGCCGAGATCCTCGAAATCGATCCGGCGACACTCTATCGGAAGAGAAAACGCCTCTGACGCCGTCCTCGTCCCTCGTCGTCCCCGTGCGCGCCCTCGATTTCCGGAAGATTTCGGGGACGACCGAAATACCCCTCCGTCATTTTCATTTCGTGCGGAGCGCCGCGTGCCCATGGAAATCTGAGGTGAAATACGCGAATCTCTCACGATCGGATGTACTTTTAGAAAACCGCGTGGCAGATGCACGCGCACGATAGCGGCCACCGCAGGCAAGAGGTAAGCAACGTTGCGGTAGGCAACATGCCGGCCGCGCCAGATGGGATGGAACTTCTTCTTGAATTCGAAGAGGGATTTGTAGCCATAGTAGGCGTCGAACCGCTCGAACAGATAGCAAATCACCCTTTCCTCGAGACAGTCGAGCGACCCGCTCTCGATATTGGCCAGAGGGGCGTTGCCAAGACTCGCTTGGGAGAGACCACGCCGCTGGAAATCCAGCAGGCTTTCGGTAATCAGGGCGTCCATCACGCCACGATGGATTGAGAGATGCCGCATGAGGTCGATTGAGCGGCCCGTTGTCTGCGCGTAAGGGAGCCAGCTCGCGAAGGCGATCGGCAAGCTCCTTTCATTGAAGAGCACGCAAAGTTCGGCGCGCTTCAAGCGACTCGGGCGCGAAGGAGCCGAGGTCAAACGTCATCTCCGTGACACGCCGGGTGAAAGCCATTCTTCGGAAATGGCGCGAAGGGAGGCTTGCAGCGAGGGCTCCAATGCGCTGCCGCGAAACCATTCGTATCGCCAGCCCGCCTTGCGGATCTTGTTCAGCGCGGTGCGGAGATTCTGGAATTTGCCGCCGGAAACGGTGAAAGTCTTCAGATCGATGCAGGCGTCCTCGGCAACCTTGAACGTGCGGAAACCGGCAGCCCGATAAGCGGGCGCGGTCTCTTCCGGCGTCTCGTAGAAACAGGTTGCCAGTCCTGCCGCGCGCAGAAAAGGTCAAAGTCAAAATAGCCTCGGGCAGGACCTCGCGGCGAGGCCGATGGGGCCGGCAAGGGTGACGGCGATATCGCGCCACAGCGCGTAGGAAATCACGCATTTCCGGTCCCCTGTTCCGTAAAAATGGTGATACTTATCGGGCAGCAATGCAAAGTCGTTCGAGAGGATCGCGCCCATGCCGGGCAATCAACTGCTCAAGCGCCTCACGGTCAGCCGAGGACTCGACGCGCCCTGAGCAGGATCGGTTTGAGAAAAGATACACCGTGAGCAGACCGAAAGGACCGCCGCTTCACTGATTGCGCGAAACACCGCCTCTGCCCGCGCGCTGGCGGGAGCGAGAGTGTCGGTGCTTTGCAAAAGATCAGCTCGAGAACGGCTCGAAGGTTTGTGCCGAAGTCCTGCGAACCGGTGATTTCCCCTCAAAATGGGGCAGGGCGATCAGGCCGAACGCGGTGAGGACACAGAGCGCGCTTCCGCCTATGAGGAAGGCCCAGCGGACAGAGGGGCCGTCGGAGAGCGCGCAAAAGTCGCCGCGCCAGATCACAAACGCAACAATGAGCAGGCTTTGCAGCACCGCGTGGTGCCAGTCGAAGGCGCGCCCGAGATGGACAAAGGGGATCATCACGAGTAGCCCCAGCGACAATGCCCAGGCCGCGCGCTTGCCGCGGAAAAGGCCGCGGCTGAGAACGAGCTGAAGAAAGCCGCCGGCTAGCAGCAGCACGCGGCTACGTTCGGAGACATGGAAGGGACAGTATTGAGCCATCCACTCCAGTACGTCGAACGGCTTCGGCAGAAGGGCTTCGACGACGTTGAGAACGCCGCTCGCAGCGAAACAGAGGAGCCAGCCATGTCCGCGGACGGGAATGCCAGGATGGACGCCGAGATTCTTCGGCAGCCTTAGGATTTCCCGGAAGGACTGAGGATCCAATCGATTGCATCAGCGAGGAGTTTGAGAAAATCCGGTGGACCGTCTTTGAAAAAATGCCAGCCGTCTGGGTAAGTCATCAACCGGTGAGGCGTGTCGAGGTGACCCAACCACTCTGTCGAGTCGAGCGGATCATGCTCGCCATGAATTTGGACGACGCGCAGGCCTTCTACTCCTCGAGCCAGATCCGAAAGCCCAAAGGATCCTTTGCCCAGCGGCTTGATGCCCATCAGGTCGGGCATCGTGATGCCATATCGTCCCCGCTCAGCCGGCGCGATGATGAGAAGACCGACCAGCTTCGGCTGGCGTGGAATCGCTGCGGCAGCGGCCACCGCCTGTTCGGCTCCCGTGGAGTAGCCGGAAAAATGACTGGAACGTCGCGAACCCCATTGATGCGGCTTGCCTCGTCGAGGGCCGCCGCAAAGCCGGCAGCGAGGATTTTCTGATCGTAGGATCCCGGATCGGCGAATTTCCGGCAGTCCCAACCGACCACACACAATCCCTGCGAGGCAAGATACCGGCAGATCTTGTCTTCGAATGCTTTCCAACCCCCATCGCCCGAGGCGAAGAGGACTAGGGCGCGGCAGCGTTTGTCCGCCTCGTAGATACGCACAGGAAAGGACATGCGAGGGAGTTTCAAGACGGTTTCCTGGCCGCCAAACGAGCCATCCTTGCCGCCGCAGCTGGAAACGTGACCGGCGAGAAGCCCCGCAAGAAGAACGGCGAAAAACTTGTTTGAACCATCGGCACGCATCTTGCCTTGGCATCTCTGTGAAGTCTGCCCCAACCATCATGCATTGCGAATCCCAAAATCCCTGGCTACTGCAACGATCGCGCCCGGTCGGGCCATCATGCAAAACTGCAAGTCTCAAAGAAGGAATACCATGCAGTCTTGCATGATGGTCGCTTTGAGGTATTCGCAATCGATACTCGCAGTTTCCTGATAGTTAACCGGTTAGGTTGATGCCCTAATCTTGGCACAGCGCCAGCTAACGGATTCCTCGTGATCTATCTATTTTTCAAACCACTACAAACTCGACGGCATTGCCAGCGAAGCAACTGATATTTTTGACTGCTAGCCCGACCGCTGCGAGGATGGCAGGCTTGGAGTGATGAAGCGACGCATTTTCTTCGGCTTGGCTCCAATCTTCGTCCTGATCCTGGCGATGGGTGCCTATGCGATACTACTTTTCACAAAACTGGGGACACGCGTGGACGTCATCCTGCGGGAAAACTTTCGCAGCGTGCTTGCCGGTCAGCAAATGAAAGAGGCGGCCGAGAGGATGGACTCCGCATTGTTTTTCTCGCTCGTGGGCGAGGAGGAACGTGGCCCGCCGTCTTTACGCCCAGAATCTTCCTGTTTTCAAGGACGGGCTGAAGACCGAATTGGGCAACATTACGCTTCCTGGCGAGGACAAGCTCGCCGACGACTTGCGCCGTTCGCACGAAGAATATACGGCGCGCGCCGAGGTATTCTGGCAGACCGCGGACCTTGGAGAACGGCGCGCCATGTATTTCGGCGAGATGCTGCCGACATTCACACGGATCAAGGATCTCGCGCAGGAGATCATTTCTATCAACCAGGATGCCATGGTGAAGGCGGACCGCGACGCGCGTGAACTCAGCGCCCGTTCCACACGCTATATGATTGTCGCAAGTGCCCTTGGCATGGCTGCGGCCATTTTCTTCGCGGTGCGGCTGCAGCGGGCGATTCTCCAGCCGATCCAGGCGCTCACGGCTGTTTCGAAGGAACTTGGCGAGGGAAAACTCGACCAGGTCGTTCCTGTCGAATCGCAGGATGAACTCGGTCAACTCGCCGATGCGTTCAACAAGATGGCAACCAAGCTCCGCTCATACCGGCAGGTGACGAGCGATCAAATCCTCCAGGCCCGTCAGATGACGGAGATCACTCTCTCCGCATTTCCCGATCCGATTTTGGCATTTTCCCCGGAAGGCCGCATCACTTTCACCAACCCAGCCGCCAATCGACTCCAGCGAAGCCTCGCCAGTAACGGCGCCGAGCTTCCTCCTACTGTGCTCGCGCAGGTCGAGCAGTTATTTAAAGGGGCGCCAGACTATCTCCCGGAAAGCTTCGAGAAGGCGATCGTAGTCCGAGTCAATAATCAGGAAAAATTCTTGTTGCCTCGCGTCATCGGCATGCGCGACGAAGCCGACCGACTTTTCGGAGCGGCCGTGCTGCTTCAGGATGTGACCCGCTTCCGTCTGCTTGACGACGTAAAATCCAACCTCGTCTCCACCGTCAGCCATGAACTGAAAACTCCGTTGACCAGCGTTCGCATGGGTTTGCATCTGCTCCTGGAAGAACGCATCGGCACGCTGAACGCGAAGCAGACCGAACTGCTCTCGCCGCTCGCGAGGAATCCGAGCGCCTCCTGAAAATGATTAACGATCTTCTCGATATCGCCAAGTTGGAGTCAGGTCGTGCCGGTTTGCGCTGTGAGAACGTCGAGACCCCAATCGCTCGTGCAAAGTGCGGAGGACGATATGCGCCCGATGGTCGCAGCTCGCGGATCGCAACTCGTGGCCCAAATCGCTCCCGGCCTCCCGCCTGTGTTCGTGGACACCCGGCAGATCGGCCACGTCTTCTCAAATCTCATTTCCAACGCCGCAATGCACTCCAAACCCGGAGACGAGATTGTTGTCGCGACGAATGAGCAGAACGGAAAAGTCCGATTCTCCGTCACCGACCACGGTCCCGGCATTCCTGCGGAGTTTCAATCGCGGCTTTTTGAACGCTTCTTTCGGTGCCCGGCTCGGATCCCCGCGGAGCCGGCCTCGGCCTCGCCATCGCCCGGGAAATCGTGACCGCGCACGGTGGAGAAATCGGCGTCGTCAGCCAGCCCGGACAGGAAGTGACTTCTATTTTGTGCTGCCACCGGCAAAGCGAAGGCAAATCTCATGAAACACCGCATCCTCATTGTGGATGATGAACCCAACGTCCGGTTGAACTACCGTGTCACGCTCGAGACTGAGGGTTTTGAGGTGCAGGAGGCGTCGGACGGAGGTGCCGCGCTCCGCGAATTGGCTGGCAAGGATTTCGACCTTGCCATTCTCGACATGCGCATGCCGGAGATGGACGGCCTGGAATTGCTTGAACGCATGCGTGAACGGAAAATTCAGACGCCGGTAGTGATCATCACCGCCTACGGAGACATTCCCCACGCCGTGCGGGCGATGAAGCTCGGCGCGATTGATTTCCTGCAAAAGCCGCTGACTCCCCAAGCGCTGCGATCCACCGTGGGAGAAATCCTGGGCCGCCACGCCAAGTCGTTGCCGCGTCCTGCTTCAGCGCAGAGACTTTTGATACTCATGTTCAAGCTGCCAAGCGGTTGATCAATCTCCGGCAGTTCCCCGGCGCCCGGGAGCATATCGCCAAGGCGCTCGAAATCCGGTCGGACTCGAAGAGGTCTTCAATCTCGGCGGCGTGCTTTTTGAGATGCTCGAGGATTACAAGCGGGCGAAGCGCTACTATGGCCAGGCCATCCGGCTGAACAAGAACTACGAGCCCGCCCAGCAAAACATGCGGCGCATCTACGAACTCTTTCAGTTCGGCTCAAGCAAAGAACCGTTCAACCTCGGGGACAGACTAAGATATGTTTACACTTCCCAATTTCTTCTGTCCAAATCGGCCTCGCGACCGATCTTTCCACTTTTCCGGGCTCTCGCCCGGGCGAGAAAGAATAAACGAATCCTAACACAATGCCAGACATCCTCTACATCCTCGCATCCATCGGCTTTTTGCCCTGATGATCGCTTTCATCTGGGCGTGCGAAAAAGTCTAAGTCTCTTATTCCTATGGAAAACATCATCGTCGGCCTCGTTGCCCTGGGCCTGATTGTCTATCTGATTCTGACAATCATTCGTCCGGAAAAATTCTAACTTGCCTCATCTATGAACATTTCAGGTTGGATTCAACTCGTCCTCTTCGTCGCTGTGCTATTGGCGATCACCAAGCCCCTTGGCCTTTACCTTTGCCGGGTGCTTGATGTGAACGGAAAGACATTTCTCGACCCGGTCCTCAAGCCGCTGGAGAAGCTGACCTACAAACTCATCGGCGTGGATCCGGAGAAGGAGCACGACTGGAAGCAATATGCCGTCGCCATGCTGTCTTTCAGCCTGGTTACGATGCTGTTTACCTACGGCATCCTGCGTTTGCAGGACGAAGCTGCCTCTTAAACCCGCAGAAGATGGCCGCGCTCAGCGAGCACCTTGCGTTCAATACCGCGGCGAGTTTCACCACGAACACCAATTGGCAGAGCTATGGTGGCGAATCGACGATGTCGTATCTGTCGCAGATGCTGGCGCTCGCGTTTCACAACTACCTCTCTGCGGCGATGGGTATCGCCATCGCCGCGGTCTTGGTGCGGGGCATCGCGCGGCACTCAGCGAAAACCCTGGGCAACTTCTGGGTCGATATCCACACGGATCAGCTATTACCTGCTGCTCCCGATCTGTTTGGTTTTTGCGATCTTCCTCGTCTCGCAGGGCGTCATCCAGAACTTCAAACCGTATCGACTCGGCGGCGCTCATCGAACCGTTCAACGTCCAGGTGCCAAAGCTTGACGACAAGGGCCAGCCTGTCAACGGCCCGGATGGAAAGCCGCTAATGGTTGAGCAAAGGATCGATACGCAGACTATCGTGCAGGGTCCGATTGCTTCGCAGATGGCGATCAAAATGCTTGGAACGAATGGCGGCGGTTACGTCAACGCCAATGCAGCCCATCCCTTCGAGAATCCGACGCCGCTTTCGAACTTCATTCAGATGCTTTCGATCTTCGCAATTCCAACGGGGCTGACTTATTACCTCGGCCGGACGGTCAAGAACCAACAGCCATGGCTGGGCGATCTGGGCGGCAATGCTGATCGTCTTTCTCGCAGGCGCGCTCGTTTGCTGGCACTACGAGGCGGCCGGCAATCCAAATCTCGCTGCTCTCGGCGTCGATTCCGCCGACGGCAATATGGAAGGCAAGGAAGTGCGTTTTGGCATCTTCAATTCGGCGCTCTTCGCGACGATCACCACGGACGCCTCGTGCGGCGCGGTCAACGCGATGCACGACTCGTTCACCCCGATGGGCGGCCTTGTTCCGCTGTTTAACATGCATTTGGGTGAAGTCATCTTCGGCGGAGTAGGCTCCGGCCTTTATGGTATGCTCGTATTTGTCGTGCTCGCCGTTTTCATCGCCGGCCTGATGGTCGGGCGCACGCCCGAATATCTCGGCAAAAGATTGAGCCTTACGATGTGAAAATGGCGTCATTCGCGATCCTCGTGGTGACCTTTTCAATCCTTGGATTGTCGGCCTGGGCAAGCGTGAGCAAGTGGGGGCCTCCCGATGCGACCGGCGCTCTCACCGATGGCACTAATAATAGCGGCCCCCACGGTTTCACGGAAATCCTTTATGCGTACAGCTCCGGCGCGGCCAATAACGGCAGCGCTTTTGCTGGTCTGACTGCGAATACACCTTGGTATAACACAACGCTTGGATTCGACATGCTCTTTGGCCGCATCGCGATGATGATCCCCATCATCGCGCTGGCCGGCTCGCTTGCGCGCAAGAAACTCGTGCCCGCGAGTGCGGGGACTTTTCCGGTATCCGGTCCTTTGTTTACCGTTCTTCTTATCGGGATCGTCATCATCGTTGGCGCGCTCAACTTCTTTCCAGCGCTCACCCTGGGACCAATCGTCGAGCACTTCCTAATGTATTCCGGCAAGTTGTTCTAAGTCTCTCAATTCTCAACGATCAACTCTCACCTTTCCACAAATGGCTGCAAAAACACATTCCATCTTCGAGCCGGCAATCGTCGTTCCGGCGATTGCCGAGTCGTTCAAGAAGCTCAATCCGCTCCACATGGTGAAAAATCCGGTGATGTTTGTCACCGAAGTCGGCGCGGCGGTCACGACCGTCTTGATGTTCACCGGGACTCAGGAGCGCCGTTGGGCTTCCTGCTGCAGATCACGCTGTGGCTGTGGTTTACGGTGCTCTTCGCAAACTTTGCGGAGGCGATGGCCGAAGGCCGCGGCAAAGGCGCAGGCCGACTCGCTTGCGCAAGGCGCGCACCCAGACCTTCGCCAATCGCGTCAAAGGCGATTCGATCGAAAAGGTGTCTGCAGAGGCCTTGCGCAAGGGCGATCTGGTCATCGTAAAGGCCGCGGAGTTTATCCCTGGCGACGGCGAGATCATCGAAGGCGCGGCGACGGTGGACGAATCCGCCATTACCGGCGAATCCGCGCCGGTAGTGCGCGAAGCGGGCGGCGACCGCAGCGCCGTCACCGGCGGCACACGCGTGTTGTCCGACGTGATCAAAATCCGCATTACCTCGAATCCCGGCGAGACCTTCCTCGATCGAATGATCGGTCTCGTTGAAGGCGCAAAACGGCAAAAGACTCCGAATGAAATCGCGCTCACGATCCTCCTTTCCGCGTTGACGCTCATCTTTCTGGTCGTGCTGATGGCATTGAAGGCCTATGGAGTCTATCAGAATGTCGATTTTTCCACGACGGTGCTTGTCGCGCTGCTCGTCTGTCTGATCCCGACAACCATCGGCGGTCTGCTTAGCGCCATCGGCATTGCCGGCATCGACCGCCTCGTTCAGAAGAACGTGCTCGCAATGAGCGGACGGGCCGTCGAGGCCGCGGGTGACGTCGGACGTGTTGCTCCTCGACAAAACCGGAACGATCACGCTCGGAAACCGTCAGGCCACTGCGCTTCTTCCGGCGCCCGGCGTCATCAAAGAGGAGCTCGCCGAAGCAGCGCAGCTCGCATCCCTAGCGGATGAGACACCGGAGGGCCGCAGTATTGTGGTTCTTACAAAGGAACAATTCGGATTGCGTGGGCGTGAACTCCATGAATTGCCTCATGCCAAGTTCGTCCCCTTTACAGCGCAAACACGTATGAGCGGCGTGGACCTTGATGGCAACAGCTATCGCAAGGGCTCGGTCGAGGCGATCCGAAATTACATTGGCGGAAAACTGCCCGCGGCGGTCGAGAAGGATGCCAAGAACATCTCTGAGATGGGAGCCACGCCGCTGCTCGTTTCCAATCAGACTAAGATCCTCGGCACCGTCCAGCTCAAAGACATTGTCAAGGGCGGCCTCGTGGACCGCTTTGAGCGTTTCCGCGCCATCGGCATTCGCACAGTCATGATCACGGGCGACAATCCGCTCACCGCAGCGGCCATCGCGAAGAAGTCCGGGGTTGACGACTTCCTCGCCGAAGCCAAGCCCGAAGACAAGCTCGCGCTCATTCGCAAAGAACAAGCAGGCGGGCGAACTGGTCGCCATGACCGGAGACGGAACCAACGACGCGCCGGCTCTCGCTCAGGCGGATGTCGGCGTCGCCATGAACACCGGCACGCAGGCCGCCAAGGAAGCCGGCAACATGGTCGATCTCGATTCCAACCCGACGAAGCTCCTGGAAATCGTGGAAATCGGCAAACAACTTCTCATTACCCGCGGCGCGCTGACCACCTTCAGCATCGCCAACGACGTGGCGAAATATTTCGCCATCATTCCGGCGATGCTTCTCGGCACGTTTCCCCAGATCGCTCCGCTCAATGTGATGCGTCTGGCCACCCGCAAAGCGCCATCCTGAGCGCGGTCATCTTCAATGCCATCATCATCATCCTGCTGATTCCTCTCGCGCTTAAGGGTGTTCGATTTCGCCCGCTCGGAGCAGCCAAAATCCTCCGGCGTAATCTGCTCATCTACGGCGTCGGAGGCATTATCGTGCCCTTTATCGGCATCAAGCTCATCGACATCTGTCGTGGCCGCCTTACACCTCGCATAGCTCGGAAATCTCACTCGTCGCAACATGAAAACCTTCTTCAAAGAAATCCTCACTTCGATTCTCGCCACGTTGGTCTTCGCCGTCGATTCTCTGCGGAATCTACCCAGTGATCATCTGGGGCGCCGCTCAGTTGCTCTTTCCCCATCAGGCCAATGGCAGCCTTGTTGAAAGCAAAGATCTTCGCATCATCGGCTCGGAATTACTCGGGCAGAATTTCGCGGCCGCAAAATACTTCCACCCGCGCCCCTCTGCGGCCGGTCAGGGTTACGACGCTGCAAGCTCCGGTGGCTCAAACCTCGGACCGACCTCGCAAAAGCTCGTCGACGCGGTAAAGCAACGCGTGGCCGATTACCGCGCCGAAAACGCCTTGCCGGAGGATGCGTTGGTGCCCGCCGATGCCGTCACCGCGAGCGGCAGCGGGCTCGACCCCACATTAGCGTGAAGAACGCCGGGCTGCAGGCCCCACGCGTGGCCAAGGAGCGCAGTCTCAGCCTCGATGCCGTCAAGGCGGAAATCGCCAAGGCCACCGACGGCCGGTCGCTTGGCATCCTGGGCGAGCCCGGCGTCAACGTGCTCAAGCTGAACATCGCCCTGGACAACTCGGCGGCGCACTGAATGGGCCGCCCCTTTCCGTGAAATGGTATCAATTCGTCGCCACCCGAGACCGGCAACCCCAGCGCCACATGGCGGCTGGTGGCCAGCATCTACGACGAGCAATTGATCGAAACGCTAAGCGGCCTGATTCAGGCGAAGCCGGGCCGCATCGAAGCGTATTTGCTGGCGATCCCGGTCATCTACCAGAAAAGTGCACAACTGCTCAAGCCGCGAGTCGGCGACAACGTCCGTTTCCATTTCTCAGGGTTTGAAACATTGACAGCTGAACCCAAGCATGAGCTGCCGCCTTTACCAAAGGAGCCTTACGCTTGGATAGTTTCATGAGACCCGCTAAAACAATCTTCGCTGTCCCCACCTACCGCCTTCGTGACGTTGCCGAAACCGTCGAGACCTACGACGAGCATTTCTGGAGCAACGGTCACTCGGTCAAAATGATGGTCTTCGACGACTCGAGCCTCGCGAACCATCAGAAGTATGCTTTCGCTGCTCGAGCAAACGAAAACGGTCAACGACCTCTACTACGTGGGCCCACACGAAAAGGAGCAATTCATCGGCTTCCTCAATCGCAAACTGCGCGACAGGAAGTTCGAATCCCTCGTGCGCAATTTGTTTCGTCCGAGCTACGGCGGGAACCGCAATTTCACGCTGATGTATACGCTGGGTGCGTTTCTCATAAGCGCCGACGACGACATGCGCCCGTACAGCTTGATAGAAGAGCAGCCCCGAATCCCTCGACGCGGAGGAAATCAGCCGCGGCAAGCTTCTCAAGGCGGATGCGGGAGGATTTTACAAGAAGTCCTTCGATCTGCTTACCGCATTTGACGATGTGCTGGGTCGGAAAGTCCACGAGCTTCCTGCGAACTACGAAAAAGGAGAGCTCGTCGTGGACACCGCGATGGACTTGGAAACCAACGTCTCGACGGATTTCGCCCGCGAAAATTCCCTGCTGCTTCGCCGCGGCGTCGTCCCGCGCAACGGCGTCGTGAAGATCGCCCAGAACTTTCCGCACCGGCACGAACGACATCGACGCGCTGGACTTCGTAGAGATGTATCTCAACGATGAATCCCAGCATCAGCAGAATCTCCACGATTTCAACGACCTTTACGTGTTGGTGAACTTCCGTCCTGTCGTAACGAAGAAAAACTGGCGCATCGACTGCGGCGTGGCCGGTTACGACAACCGGCTCGGCCTGCCGCCTTTTTCCCGACGCGGCTACGCTTCGAGGACTTCATCTATCGCTTGTGGATCCAGCGGCCCGGCATTGTCTCGGCCCATGTGGACGCCGCGCAGACGCACATCAAAAGCAATTACATGCGGAACCCCTGGCAATGGATGTCTTCAACGAGGAAATCTGCATCCTGCTAAAGAAGAAGATCAAGGCGAGCGTTCGAACGCTCGACGACCTCTCAATCAGCTTTGACTATAACAGCGAAGTCACGCTTGAGGATACCGAAGAAATCCTGAAAAAATTACCGCCGTGCACAGCCGCGTGCTCGCATCCGCCGCGGCGACGCGCGATCCGCAGCGCCGCGAAGCGCTTACGCTCTTCGCCGAGAACCTTGCGCGCTCGTTTTATGGGTTCGAGCCCGACTTTTTCCAGCAAAACGTCACGCGCATCGTCGATGACGTCGTGAGCGTCATTCATGCCTCACTCGAACTCTGGCCAACGCTGGTCGAGATTTGTTACTTTCATAAGGACAAAAGGGATTTCCACAGCTCCAGGTGAAAAACAAAAAGCTCAAAACCCGCAACGGTGGTGCCCCACGTTCCGGTTGAACGATGAACGCGGAGGCTCCCATCACCCGCCCGAGCGCGGATGATTTCCTGTCCATCATCCGCCGCCAGCAACTTGGGAAGCTCAAGATATACCTCGGCGCCTGTCCCGGCGTTGGAAAAACCTATGCGATGCTGGAGGAGGGACACCGCCTGAAAAAACGGGGCGTGGATGTCGTCATCGGCTATCGTCGAGCCCCACGAGCGCGCGGAGACGACCGCCCAGATCGGCGATCTCGAGGTTGTTCCGCCGCGCATCACCACCTACCACGGAATTACCTTACGCGAGATGGATGTGAAGGCCGTCATTGCCAGAAAGCCCACTGTGGCCCTCGTTGACGAGCTGGCCCATACGAATGCGCCCGACAGCCCGAATCGCAAGCGCTATGAAGACATCAGGACCTTTTGCGTGCGGGCATCAATGTGATCACCACGGTCAATATCCAACATTTCGAAGTCCCTGTACAATTTCGTCGAGGAGGCGACAGGCGTGCGAGTGAAGGAACGGGTGCCCGACGAGATCGTTGCCCAAGCTGACCAGATCGTAAACATTGACCTCCCGGCCGAGGATTTGCAGGAACGCCTCCAAGCCGGGAAAATCTATCCGAAAGAGCGTATCGAAGCGGCGCTCGCCAATTTCTTCACGCAGAAGAATCTCACGCGCCTGCGCGAGATGACATTGGCGGAGACAGCCAATTTCCTCGACCGTCAGCAGAGAGAAACCGGCGAATCGGATAGCGGGGTGAGCGCTCTCGGGCAGGTCATGGTGGCAATAAGCAGTCTTGGACCCGATCCCGGCCGCCTCCTGCGCAAGACCGCCCGGCTGGCGGCGCAGCTTAATGCGCAGTGGTATGCCGTATACGTTCGAACCCCGAAGGAATCCGCCGTCCGCATCGATGCCGCCGCCCAGCGGCACATCGCCGACACCTTGGAAACGGCGCAAAAAATGGGTGGCCTCGTCATTTCCCTAAAACATGAAAACGTGGCCAACGCCTGATCGCCTTTGCTCGCGAATATGGCATCACCCACATCGTCCTGGGCCGCCCCGGTCGCCGCAAGCTCCTTCGTTGGTTTGAACCAACCCTCTACGAGCGCATCCTGAACGAACTGCCGGGAGTCGATCTGTTCGTCGTCTAGGGCAATGCCGAAATGGGGCCCGAAGGGATAGGCAAGACCCACTCGAGTTAAATAATAAGGCGCCTTATTGTTTGTTGACTTAATAATCAGGCGCCTTAACTTGCGCTAGTGCCCTACTTGATGCTCAAAGAGGTTCCGCGCTATGAGTGCCTGCAGGCGGCGACTGCCCGGGTGCCTGGTGCGAATCCGGCGATTTGCGAAGTTTTCTGAACATTCTTCACACGGGAGATGTGGTATCCCATGGCGAAGCGGCCTTTCTTGCGCGGTACGGATTGAACCAGGCGCGTTTGATCATCCTTGTGCTGCTCGACAGTTCGGAGAACGGCAGCATGCGCTCCTCGGAGCTTGCGGAACACGCAATTGTCAGTCGCGCTACCATCACAGGATTGCTCGATACTTTGGAGAAGGCCGGATTGGTGGCGCGCGCGCCCGACGCACGAGATCGCAGGGCTTCCTGCGTTACGATCACCGAGAAGGGCAAAGCCCTGCTTCACAACGTGCAGCCGCTGCTCATTCGGTGGACGGAAAAGCATTCTGTCTGCGCTCAGCGTTCGCGAGCAGGGCCAGCTCGTCACTCTCTTGCGAAAGGCTCAAAGGGCCTTTTCTGACCACCGTAACGATTCTCATTCATGAAAAAATCTTCCTCATCGTCCTGGCCTTTCTTGCCGGCATAGCGATTGTTTTCGCGCTTGGCGGGATCAAGTTTTTCAGGTGCGCAAGGCCATGGCGGAATACGCGAGTTTTGCGCCGCCGCCCGAGACCGTGACCTCCTTGATCGCCGAGGAAGAGGCGTGGATTCCTTCCCTCAAAGCCGTTGGATCAACCGCCGCGGTGCAGGGCGTTACAGTGAGCACCGACGAACCCGGGATCGTGCAAAAGATCGACTTCGAGTCCGGTCAGGCGGTGAAGCAGGGAGATCTTCTCGTTCAGCTGGAGGTAAGCCAGGAGCAGGCGCAGTTGCGCTCGGCCGAGGCCCAGATGCGGCTGGCCGGAGCGAATCTTCTGCGCCAACAGAATTTGTTCGAAGAGCCGCGTGAGTTCGCAGGCGGATTATGACAGTGCCCAAGCCCAATACGATCAAGCCGTGGCGAAGGTCGAGGAGAGTCAACGCGCTCATCAACAAGAAGACGATCCGCGCCCCGTTTTCGGGCGTTCTTGGCATCCGCGCGGTCAACCTCGGACAATACCTTCAGGCGGCGCCCAGGTCGCGCCGCTTCAGTCGCTCGATCCGATCTACGTGAATTTCTGGTTGCCCCAGCAAAATCTCGGTCAGATCGGAGCGGGCCAGCTGGTGAGCGTTCAGGCGGATGGGCTTCCGAATGTGACATTCGATGGGACGATCAACGCCGTGGACGCTGTGGTCGACGAGGCGACGCGCAATGTCCGGGTGCAGGCGACGTTGTCGAATCCGAATGCGCTTCTTCGGCCCGGAATGTTTGTGAATACCGAAGTGCCTCTGGCCAGTAAGTCCAATCACGTCGTGCTCCCGGCGACGGCGGTCCAATACGCGCCATATGGAGACATGGTTTACATCATCGAGGACCTGAAGGGTCCCGATGGCAAGACGATATCGAGGGAGTACGCCAGCAAGTTGTCAGGTCGGCGAGTCACGGGGCGACCGTGTCGCCATCCTTTCTGGCGTCAATGCCGGCGAGGAAGTCGTGACCTCCGGGGTCTTCAAGCTGCGTCCCGGCGTTCATGTCCAAGTTAACGCAACAGCATTCAGCCGGAAAACAGCGAAGCGCCGAAACCGGAGGACACATGAAGAATGTCAGTTTTCTGTCATCGTGCGAAGAGCTCTTGGAAATCCCGCGAAAATGGAACTCTCAAGCGGGAACAGGCTAGAGTTTGTCTTTCATGAAAATTACCGACCTCTTCATCAAGCGGCCCGTCCTCGCCTATGGTGATCAATCTGCTGATCCTGATCGCGGGGCTGGTCTCCATCAAAACGCTGAACGTCCGCCAGTATCCGCGCAGTGATATCGCCGTGGTCGACGGTCAAAACCGCTTATATCGGAGCGAACGCCGATCTCGTTCGCGGCTACATTACCACGCCGCTGGAGCGAGTCATCGCCAAGCGCGGACGGGATTGACTACATTGAGTCTTCGAGCGCCCAGGGCCTAAGCACCATCACGGCTCATTTGAGATTGAACTTTGATACCAATGCGGCCCTGACTCAGATCCAGGCCAAGGTGGCCCAGGTTCGAAACGACCTGCCGCCGGAGGCCGAGGCGCCCGTAATCGAAGTCGAGTCGAAGGACCCGAATTTGCGGCAATGTATTTGAGTTTCTATTCGAAGGATCTCGACCAGAACCAGATCACCGACTATCTCACCCGCGTCGTCCAGCCGAGGCTCTCCTCGATTCCCGGGGTCCAGCGGGCGGACATTCTTGGCGCGCGCATCTTCGCAATGCGCATCTGGCTCAAGCCCGACAAATTGGCTTCCTGAATCTCACGCCTGCTGAAGTGCACTCTGCGCTCCAGGCCAACAATTACCTGGCCGCCGTCGGTAAGACCAAGGGGCACAATGATCGCGGTGAACCTTGGTGGCGAACACCGATCTGAAGACAGCCGATGAATTTCGCAATTTGGTGATTCGCCAGAGGAGCGGAGCCATCGTGCGCCTCGGCGATGTGGCAGATGTTGTTCTGGGCGCGGAATCCTACGACGATGATGTGCGATTCAGCGGCCAGAAGGCCACCTTCATGGGAGTGTGGCCCTGCCAAACGCCAACACTCTCGACGTGGTGCGCGCCGTCCGCGAGGCCTTGCCGGAGATTGAGAGTCGCCTGCCAGCCGGCATGAAGGCGGGCGTCGCGCATGACTCGACGGTCTATATCGAGAGCGCAATCCGTGACGTGCTCAAGACGCTGAGCGAGACGCTTCTCATCGTCGTCGTCGTAATCTTCCTTTTCATGGGATCGTTGCGCACGGTCATCATCCCCGTCGTCGCCATTCCAATCTCGCTGGTGGGAGCGGTGTTTCTCATGATGCTGGCCGGTTTCACCAATCAATCTCCTCACTCTGCTCGCCATCGTGCTGGCGGTCGGTCTTGTGGTGGATGATGCGATCGTCGTGGTGGAAAACGTCGAACGCCATCTGCAAGAGGGCGAGAGACCATGGGACGCCGCGATGAAGGGAGCCAGAGAGCTCGTCGGTCCAATCATTTCCATGACGATCACTCTGGCTGCGGTTTATACGCCGATTGGAATTCAGGGCGGCCTGACGGGCGCACTCTTCCGAGAATTTGCCTTCACCTTGGCTGGAGCGGTCATTGTTTCCGGCGTTGTGCGCGCTCACGCTGTCGCCGATGATGTCTTCGAGACTGCTGCGGGAGGGTGATGCGGAGAGAGGGTTTGCGGGCTGGATCAACCGGCAGTTTGACAGGCTGCGAAACGGCTACATGCGCGTGCTGGGCGCGACCGTTGCCAGTCGCTGGCCGGTCATCGCTTTCTGCTCAGTCATCGGTTTGCTCTGGGCGCCTTTCCTCGTGTTCTCCAAGAACGAACTGGCGCCCAACGAGGATCAGGGTTTCATTTCGGCATCGTAAAGGCTCCCGCAAACGCCACTCTCGACCAGGTGACGCTCTTTGCGGATGAGATCCACAAGGCCTTCAGGTCCGCGCCCGAGGTTTCGAATACCTTTCAGATCAGCCATGCCAACAGGAGGCTTTGGCGGTCTCGTAACCAAGCCGTGGAACGAGCGCAAGCGCACCACCGAGCAAATCGCCGCCGAGCTGTTTCCCAAGACGGGCTCCATTGCAGGCTTGCAGGTCATTCCCATCACCCCTGCCCCACTTCCGGCGGCAGCAATTTTCCCATTGAACTGGTGATTGCCTCAACCGCCGAGCCGCAGGGAACTCCTCGAAGTCGCCAACAAACTCGTCGCCAAGGCCTTTGAGAGCGGCGTCTTCACGTTCGCGGACACCGACCTGAAGTATGACCAGCCCCAGACGGAGATTGTTTTCGACCGGGACAAGGTGGCCGCACTGGGCCTGAATCTGCAGAAGGTTGGGGCGGATCTTTCGACCATGCTTGGCGGCAACTACGTCAATCGCTTTAGCAACCAGGGCCGCAGCTACAAAGTCATTCCGCAGATCAAGCGTGCCGAGCGCCTGACCGTGGACCAGCTCAAGAACATTTATGTGAGTGGTCCGAGCGGGCAGATGGTCCAACTCTCCACCTTTGCGACACTGAAGAGCACGACGGAGCCGCGCGAACTCAAGCGATTTCAGCAGCTCAACTCTGCGACGATACAGGGAGCGATTCCTCCTGGAGTTTCGAAGGGCCAGGCTTTGAAAGTGCTCCGAAGACGAGGCGAAAAATCCTGCCGCCCGGCACGGTCGATCGATTACGCTGGGGAGTCCCGCCAGCTACGAAAGGAGGGGCAACACGCCTGGTCACGACCATGGTCCTCTCTTTCATCTTGATCTTCCTTGTGTTGGCGCGCGCAGTTTGAGAGCTTCCGCGACCCGTTCATCATCCTTTTCGGCTCGGTGCCGCTGGCGCTTTCGGGCGCGCTGATGTTTGCTTTTCTCGGCTTTACCTCGGTAAACATCTACAGCCAGGTCGGCCTCATCACGCTCGTCGGACTGGTGTCCAAAGAACGGCATCCTCATGGTGGAATTCGCACAGATCATCTCCAGAGGAGGGTCTGGATAAAGTCCGTGCCGTTATTCAGGCGGCTGCGACGCGCTTGCGTCCCATCCTCATGACTACGGCCGCGACCGTCGCTGGTCACACCCCGCTGATCCTGGCGCACGGTCCCGGCGCCGCCGCTCGCAACA
>ERZ1370068.276-contig-10249_pt1 | contig 35667 bp, 35 predicted proteins | sample MGYA00561227_ERZ1370068 | MGnify/ENA primary metagenome ERZ1370068 (study PRJEB38410, sample SAMEA6850437) | metagenome | study: Metagenomic assessment of the ecological functions of the soil: analysis of the soil microbiota associated with the... | reverse complement strand
AAGTTACGCATTACTGCCGGCTTGTGGGCGTTTGATTGGCGATCGCGGTCGGCGCGATCGACGCGAGCAGCGAGCCGCTCGGGATCCTCGGCGGCTGCGCGATCCTCTTCGTCGCCGGCTTCGTCGACGACGTCTACACGCTGAAGCCCGTCGCGAAGCTCGCGCGCGCAGTTCGCGGCAGCGGCGATCGTGCTCGCGACCGGGCTGCACGGTCGAGATCGTCGGCAACGACGTCGCTCGCGACTCGCGATCGGCTCGTCTGGCTCGTCGGGATCACGAACGCGTTCAACCTGCTCGACAACATGGACGGCCTCGCGGCGACGCTCGCAGCGATCGTCCTGCGCCGTTCTTCGCGATCGACGCGCTCGACCGACCGACCCGAACGACTGCGGTCCTCGTCGTCGCGCTCGCGCTCGGCGTCGCCTGCGCTCGGCTTCCTTCCGTTCAACCTGCGTCCCGGCCGCGGGCGGCGGTCTTCATGGGCGACTCCGGCAGCCAGGCGATCGGCTTCGCGCCCGCCGTCGCTCGGCGCTCGCGTCGAGCTGGACGCGTCGCCGGGACGACGCGTCGCGACGCTCGTGCTGCCGCTGCCTCGTGCTCGCGTCCCGATCCTCGACACGACGCTCGTCGACCGTCGCGCGGCTCGCTCGAGGACGGCCCGTGACCGCAGGGCGGCACGCGACCACACGTCGCACCGGCTCGTCTACTACGGCCTCTCCGAGCGGCAGGCCGTCGCCGCTGCTCGACGCTCGTCGCGTCCGCGCATCGGCGCCACAGCGCTCGCCTACAACGTGCTCGACAACGTCCGCGTGACCGCGATCGGGCGTCGCTCGTCACGTTCGTCGCTGCTCGTCCAGTTCGCGAGCTTCCTCGACGCGACCTGCGAGGAGCGCTCGCGCCGCGAGGGATCCCGTGCCCGGCGCCGCCGCCTGCGCGGCGTTCTCTCTCCAACCCTCGCCGTCTCGTCGAGGTCGCTGACGGACTTCGCGATCATCTGCTTCCTCGTTCCTGGCGTCGTATCTCCTGTTCGTCGGCGTTCTGCGGCACTACATCCAGCGCGGCGTCTTCCTCGCGGCGCTGCCGATCCTGCTCGGCGTCTCGCTACGTCGCTCTTCGTCGCTCTTCGATCTACCGCCGGATCTGGCGTTTCGCGTCGGTCCGCGACCTGCTCGCGATCGCCGGCGCGGTCGCGCTGATCGGTGCCGCATCCATCGGATCTGTCACGCGATCCGTCCGCTCGACTTCCCGCCTGGAGATCTTCCTCGTCGACGCGCTTGCTCTGCGCGACGCTGCGTCGCGGCTCAGGCTGCGCGCGGCTGCCGTCCGGCCTGGCAGCGTGCGCGCATCCCGCAGCAGCGCGTCCTCATCGTCGGCGCCGGCCGCTCGGGCCGCGCGCTTGCACGCGAGCTGGACGAGACGCTGACACTGCCGCGTCGTCGGGTTCGTCGACGACAACCCGGCGCCTGAGGCGGCGTCGGATCCACGGCGTAACCGTCCACGGCGGCCTCGACGACGTCGACCGGCCTGCTCGGCGACCTCCAGGTCGGCGAGGTCCTCGTGACGATCCCCGCGGCCGCGTCGGAACGGCTCGAAGCGCTGGTCGCGTCCCGCACACGCGGCGGGCGTCGAAGCTGCCGCTTCGTCCGTCCGCGAGATCGCGCCGCCGCCGCTTTCGGACCCGGGCGTGCGCGTCGAGTGAGACTCCGCACCTCGCGCACGATCCGAAGCGGCTGCCGCCCGGATCCGCCCGCTGGCTCCTGGGCATCGCGTACCTCGTGCTCGCGTCCGCTGTACGCGGCAGGCGCTGCAGCGCGTCTCCTCCGTCGATCTTCGGACGAGATCGAGTTCACCCAGATCTCACGCGGGATCGCCGCGACCGGCACGCCTTCGCGCCTCGGCGAGCCGAGCGGCTTCGGCTCGCTCTACACCTATCTCGTCGCCCCGGCCTGGTGGCTCGACCCGACGGCCGCGTGGGAGGCGGCAAGCCGATCGGCGTTCTCGTGATGACACGCGGCGATCTTCCCGCGTACGGCTCGCTGGCGCGCTTCGTCGTCTCGCGTCCGTGGGCGGTCGCGGCTGCGATCGGCGCGGTCGCGGCGCCGCCGCTCGCCTACGCGCGCTGTACTCTCGCTCGAGGAGCCGCTCGCCTACCTCCGTTCAGCCACGACCGCGCTCTGGGCGATCACGGCAGCGGTCGCCCGGCCCGACGTGGCGACGGCTCGCCTCGCCGGGAGCGCTCTTGCCTCGTCGCCCCGTTCGTCGCGCGGTGAGCTGGCGGTGCTGCTGGCCGTCTACGGCGCCGGCGCTGTTCGTGCCGCTCCGGCAGACCGACCGGCTTCACGCGGTGGCGCACGGGCTGGAGCGACGTGGGCGACTGGCGGGCGCGGCGATGCTCGTCGTCGGCGCCGCGCTCGCCTGTCAGCGCGGCCGCCGGCCATGGCGGTCCGGATGCGTGGTATGTCGCCACCGGCTTCGAGAAGCAGCACCGCTGCTCGATCACGGCTTCTGGTCGTTGGCGCGGCGATGACGATCGGCCTCGGCCGTGCTGCCGGTGGTCGCGACGGTCGCCGCCTTCGCTTCCCGTCGCGTTCGCGCCACCGCCGAAGGCCGCGCGTTCGTCGTCGTCGGCATCTCGGCGCTTGTCGCGCTTCGTCGCCTACGCCGCGGTCAAGGGCGCGTTCCTCTCGACGGTCTTCTCCCGCTGATCGTCGAGCGCAACGGATCTATCTCGTACCGGTCGCTCGCCGCGACCGCGGCCGTGCTGGCGCGGCCCGATCGCGATCGCCCCGGCGCTCGCGGTCGGCTTCCTCGTCGCGCTGGCTCCTCGTCGTCAACGCCGAGTTCAGGACTCGACCAGTACCCGTACTCGAGGCCCTCAGCCTGGCGATCGGCGCGCTCGCCAACCGAAACTTTCATCTGGGACGCGGCCGACGTCGAGCGCGCTCTGGTGGTCGCGGCGCTGTGTGTCGCGTCGCGCTGGCTCGCGGCGCGCCTGTTCGTCGCTCCCGGACGATCGGGGTTCGCAGTCGTCGTCGCCGCCTGTGCGGTGACGACCGTGGGCGCTGACGACCGAGATCTACGCCTCGCGCGGCCTCAACACCTCTCCGAGCGGATGCACCAGATCCTCCAAGCCGGTCGACTGGGTCGACCAGGCCACCGGCGGCGAGCCGAGCGCTGTTCCTCGGCCAGCAGCTCGGCAAGGACACGAACCCGATCTGGCCTGCTCGAGTTCTGAACTACCGACCGACAAGATCTGAGCCTCGACGGCACCGCGCGCCACGCCCGTCGCTCTCGCCGACCTCGGCGCTCCGGACGGCACGATCGAACTCCTGACCCCGGCGTCAGCTGGGTCGTGACAGGAACGGCGTCGAGGTCGTCGGCGAGCAGGTAGGCGAGCCAGCGAGCGGGATGCAGCTCTGGCGCGATCGAGCCGCCGGCTCGCTTCCGGAACACGCAGACCGGCGTCTTCCCGGACGGGTGGATGAGCCCGACGCGACGCTCTTCGCCAGTACGCGCCCGAGGACGGCGTCTCGCGCGGCTTTTCGCAAGGTCGTCGTCCACGACAGGGCGGCGCGGAAGCGTCCCGAACGGCCGACGTCGACCGTCCGCATCGGATCGCTGTCGCCGTGCGTCGACAAGCAGCCCGGGTTCGCGCGCATCGATGAAGTCGTCCGGCGCAAGCTCGAGCCATGCGGACTGACGCCCGGTCGTCACCCGCGCGACCGTGCCCGTATCACGTTCGAGGTGACCGTCTCGCCGACCTTCGTCCCGAACAAGATCGATGCGTCCAGCGGCTGTCGCGCGCGAGCTCGGCGCCCAGGTCGGCTTCGACTTCATCCCGCCTCGGCGGCGACGGGCTAGCGGAGCGCCAGCAGCCGCTCGGGTGCTTGCGGTCAAACCGCGCCATCCCGCGCAGGTGCCAGAGCGTGTGGCGGCTGAGGAAGCGCTTGTCGATCACGCGCGGCGTACGCGTGGTGGACGATCGCTCACGGGACGAGCCAGCGCTCCCAGCCGGCCTGCGCGGCGCGGTAGGCAGACGTCGATGTCCTCGACGTAGTGGCGGAAGCCGGCGTCCCAGCCGCCGATCTCCTCGAGCATCGAGCGGCGCATCAGCAGGCAGGCGCCGCCGAGCAGCCAGTCGCCCTGCACCGGCTCGGCCGGACGCGCGTGCCGTAGTGCGCGACCTGGTGCTCGTAGGGCGGCGGAGCGCCGGAGCGGCGTTCGCGCGCCAGATCGTGCCCAGCACGGTCGGGAAGCGGCGCAGCGACGGCTGCCAGGTCCCGTCCGGCCACGAAGCACGAGCGGGCCCGACGAGGCCGGCGCGCGGGATGCGCGTCCGCGAAGCGCGACGAGCGCCGGCGACGGCGCCCGGCTCGGGCACCGCGTCCGGATTCGAGACGAGGACGTACTCGCCGGTCGTCGCCGCGACGCCCGCGGTTCGACGTTCGCGGCGAACGGCGGCGGCCGCGCGTTCTCGAGCACCCGGCGCTCCGCAGGCAGCGTCCCGACGCTGCCCGGGAGGTTCGCGATCACGACGAGCTCGTCGACCTGCGGCGCCGAGCGCGGGCAGCGACGCGCTCGAGCTCGCGCGCGTGGCCGTGCGAGACGACGACGGCGGAGACCGTCATCGCCGAGCGCCTCCCGGTAGACCTCGAGCGTCGCGCTCGCGCAGTCACGCGCCACGGAACGCGCTGCGCCCGCTCGAGCCCGGCGCGACGGCCAGCTCGGTCGCGCTCGGCGAGCGCGCGCCGCATGCCGTCCGCGAGCTCGCGCCTCCTCGACGAAGACGGCGGCGTCGCCGGCGACCTCGCGCAGCGCGGGCTCGTGCGACGGCGACGACGGGCGTGCCGCTCGCCATCGCCTCGAGCACCGGCAGCCCGAAGCCCTCGAAGCGCGACGCCTGCATCGAGGCAGGCCGCGCCGCGGTAGAGCTCGGCGAGCTCCTCCTGGCGACGTAGCCGCGCAGATCGCGCGCCGCGCCGCGTAGCGCGCGCGCGAGCGCCTCGTCCTTCACGGGCCCGACGACGACGAGCGGCAGCGCCGACCGCCTCGCGCGGCGGCGAGCGCCGCCAGCTGGTTCTTGCGCGGCTGCACCGCGCCCGACGAGCGAGGACGTACGTCGCCGAGGCGCAGCTGTTGCCCGGCGCGAACGCGGGATCGACGCCGTTCGGGGTGACGACGACCTTCGCTCGGGCAGCGCCGTAGAGCTCGACGAGGTCGCGCGCGCGTCCGCTCGGAGACGGTCAGCACGCGGCGGCGCCGCCGCGCCGCACGCGGAACGACGCGCGGAAGACGAGCCGGTCGCTTCAGCGCCAGCAGCGTCGAGCCGCGCTCGAACGAGAGATCGTGGATCGTGACGACGGCCGGGCACGGCGAGCGAACCGGCAGCGCGTACTGCGTGTGCACGAGCGCGGCGCCGAGCCGGCGCGAGCAGCCGCGGCAGCGTCCGACGCCATCCGCAGCTCCTGGAGTCGCGTCGTCAGCACGAGCGGCTCGATCCCGGCCGGCACGAGCTCAGGATGCCGCGTGACCGGCGGCGATCCGGAGGCCGGGCCGTCGGCGCAGCGAGCCCGGCAGCTCGCGCAGCAGGTTCCGGACGTACGTCTCGTCGCCGGTGCGGCGCCGGCCGAGCACGTCCGCGTCGACGACGACGAGCGGCTCAGTCATGCGAGCTCCCGCCGGAGGAGTCGACGCGACCGCGTCGACGGCACGCCCCACGTAGTACGCCGCGCGCGCTCGAGCCCGAGCGGGACGAGCTCGTCGCGCCGCGCCGGTCGCGGTCTCGATCCCGGCGGCGATCGCGTCAACGTCGAGCGGGTCGACGAGGACCGGCAGCCCCGCCGACGACCTCCTCCGTCGCGCCGCCGCGCGCTCGTCACGACCGGCGTGCCGCACGCCATCGCCTCGAGCGCGGGAATGCCCGAAGCCCTCGTAGAGCGACGGGAAGACGAGGCTGCGCGCGCCGCGGTAGAGCGCGGCGAGCTCCTCGTCGTCGGATCGCCTGCCGAGCCAGGCGACGTGCTTGCCGCGACGCCAGTCCCCAGCCAGGCGCGCCGACGACGCGCAGCTCGACACCCGCGCGAGCCGTGGCCTCGACCGACGCGGGCGAGGTTCTTGCGCGGCTCGAGCGTCCCGACGGCGAGCACGTAGCTCACCTCGGCAGCGTCGCCGTCCGGGCGTGAAGACCGGCTCGAGCGCGTTCGGGCACGACGTCGATCCGCTCAGCGGTCGACGCCGAGCAGCTCGACGACCTCGCGCTTCGTGAACTCGGAGACCGCGACGACGCGGTCGGCTGCCTCGCAATCGTCGGACGAAGCGCTGTGCGCCCGTAGAGCCGCGTGCCAGAGCGGGAAGACCTCCGGGTGCCGGAGCACGGCGAGGTCGTGCACGGTGAGGATCGACGGGACAGCGCGCGCGCGCGGCGGCCGCGGAAGATCGTGCAGTGGCAGGACATCGACGCCGCCTTCGCGGCCTGGCGCGGCGAGCAGCGCGGATACCAGAGCACGTCGCGGGCGACGGCCGCCGCCCGGCCCGGCCCGCCGAAGCTGAGCGGCGTGAGCTCCACGTCGGGACGCCGCGAGACCGCGCTGCGAGCCCACGCACGTCACGCGCGCGGTGCCGGCGCGCGTCTGCAGCGAGCGGAGCGACGTCGAGCCGACCGTTCACCGACCGCCTCCTCGTACGCCGCGCAGATGGATCTCCCGCAGCCGGCGCGCCAGGTGAACTGCGCGCGCGTGCGCGATCCCGGCAGCGCGCAAGCTCGTCGCGCTGCGCGAGCGCCGCGCGGATCGACGGCCGCGATCGCATCGGGATCGTCGGGATCGACGCGCGCACGGCGGCGTCGCCGCACGCTTCGTCCATCGACGGGTGCGACGGACACGACGACGGGCACGCCGCACGCCATCGCCTCGACGATCGGCATGCCGAAGCCCTCGAAGCGCGACGGGTAGACGAACACGGCGGCGCCGCGGCATCAGCCGCGGCAGCTCGCTCCGTCGGAGACGAAGCCGAGCTGACGGATCCGCGGTCGTCGAGCAGCCGGCTGATCGCCCCAGCCGGCTGCCGCCGGCGACCGCGAGCGCCAGCTCGTCGCCGCAACGGCCGCCACGCCTCGACCAGCGTCTCGCAGATTCTTGCGCGGCTCGAGCGTGGCGACGCGTGAGCACGTACGGCGCGACCGAGCTCGGCGCGCGTCGCCGTCCGCCGTGAACGCGGCCGCCGACGCCCGGCGGCGCGACGCGGATCCGCTCGCGCGGGCACGCCGAGCGCTCCTCCGACATCGCGGCCGGTGTAGGCCGAGTTGACGAAGACGAGGTCGCAGTCTGCGGTGCGCGTACGATACTTGTAGCCGTGCATCGACTGTGTGCGCGGTGTCACCCACTCGGGATAGCAGAGCGGCACGAGGTCGTGCACCATCGTCGCACCGGATCGCCGCCCGCTGCGGCGGGTACCATCCAGTCGCTGAAGTGGAGCGACGTCGACCGGGCCGAGGAAACGCTCGAGCGGCGGGCGGCCGAGCCGGCTCCAGCGCCATCGCGGAAGGCGTGCGACCACGGCAGGACGAGCGTGCGCACGCTCGACGTCGAGACGCCCGCGAGCGCCTCGCGGATCAGCCTGCGACCCCGGCCGGCTCGTCGGCGCGAACGCGACGCAGCTCGTGCTTCGCCGGCGGCCGCCTCGACGAGGCCGCGCGAGCGAGCCGCGGACGTAGTTGCCGACGCCCGTCCGCGGGTGCGAGAGCGGGCTGACGTCGAACGCGATCCTCACGGGCGGTAGTCGAAGGCGTTGAAGTGGGCGCCGAGCTCGCGGTCGTCGCCGCCGCCCCGGGACCTCTGTCGGCTCGCGACGCGGAAGACGACCCTGCGATGCTGCGCTTCGGGCCGTCGAGCGGAACGCGCAGTCGACGCGGTCCCATGCGGAGCGGCGATCGCGCCCGCCTGACGACCGTCCGGCTACGGATGCAGTCGACGATCTGATCGTCGTCGAACAGCTGCGGGTCGCTCGTGAGCGACGACGGTGAGCGCGCCGCCACGACAGCGCTCGCCGCGTCCAGGTGACGGCTCGTGGCTCGGACCAGGCGTCGCCGTGGTACAGACCGTCGATCCGCGTCGCCGTCGCGACGAGCGGGCTCGCCGACGCGCCAGAGCGTCAGGCCGAGTACCGGGATCGCGCGCCAGCACGACGCCGTCGGGCGAGACGGCGTCCGTCGGCGAGCAGGTACTGAGGGTCGATGCGCCTCCAGCTTTCGTCCGGATCGCGCCGGTCGCCTCGTCGATCGTCACCTCCGTCTCCGCGAGGCCGCCAGGGCGTCGGGCCACCGATGAAGTAGACCGGCCCGACGCTGCGGTTGAAGAACTCGTTCTGATTGACCGTGAAACCGGTCCGTGACGCCTCGTCCACACGCACCGCCACCGTGGCGTCCTTCGGCACGGCCCGGTCGATCCAGTCCCGCTGCGCCGACGCGGATTCCCTGGAAGAGAGCGCCCGACCGACGCCTGCTCGAAAGCCGCGCTCGCCGAACCAGACGTTGTGCGAGACCGCGACGAAGAAGACCAGCGCGACTGCGGGAAGCGCGAGCGCCCAGCGACGCGGCACGAACATGAAGAGGGCAGCAGCCAGGATGCCTCCCGCAAGCACCGTCGCGTCGATCGAGTCGAACATGAGCACGAGCCGTAGGCACTCCAGATCGGCAGCAGCATCGAGCGTGTCCGAGATCGCGCCCGTCTCGATGAACCGCTCGAACGGGATCGCAAGTGGGAGGAGCGCCGCACGCGACGGCCACGGCGGGCGCCACCCAGCGCGGCGCGGCAGCCCTCGGTCGACCCAGACGAGAAGCGCGATCAGGAAGAACGGCGCGACGACGAACGTGTTTCGCTCCTGGATCCGGTTCGGCGAACGCGCGACGCGAACGCGGCGACGACGAGAGCAATAGATCGTCAGCGCGGTTCCCGCGGCGAGGAAGCGGCGCGAGTGAGTGCGCCGAACGCCGGTGCGATCACGCGCGAGCAGCACGAACGCCGCGAAACGGGAGGACACCGAGATACAGGTCGAGCTCGGCCAGGTGGTAGACGAAGAAGCGGCAGACCGTCGCCCACGTCGTACGACCGGTCGCCCGACGATCGAGTAGGCGCCGAGCAGATCCGAAGGCGACCGTCCGCGCACGAGCTGCGCAGCGAGCACGAGGATCGCGCCGCCGACCAGCAGCTCGTAGAGCACCGGAAGCGCACCAGTGTCGCGCGCAGCGGCTGCTTCCGAAGAGCGCGAGCAGGAAGGGCGACGACGATCGCGGGCCCAAAGGCGACGGACTGCGCACGAGTCGCAAACAGGAGCCCGATCAGCGCGAACAGCGTCAGCTGGCGTCCCCACGTCGGGCGTCTCGAGCACCGCGACGAGCACCAGCGCCCCCAGTCAGGAAGAGCGGGTAGAAGACGTTCTCCGTCATCACTGTGCCGGTGTAGACGAGCGACGGAACCGCGACCGCGAGGACAGCCGCGAGCCAGCGACAGCGGCATCGGCAGCAGCCGCCGCGCGAGCAAGTAGGCGGGCATCGGCCGCGAGCGACATGAACGAACGCGTTGAGCGTCTTCACCGCGGCGTACGCCTCGGGCAGCGAGTCGAAGAGCGCGTACGGCCGGGCTGATCAGGATCGGGTAGACGAGGCTGATAACCGGCCGCCGGGGCGCCGCGAACCTGAAAGCCGTCGCCCGCCGCGAAGCTCCGCGCGAGCTCCGAGTAGATCAGCTCGTCGACCATGATGAACGGCGCCGAGCATCCGCGCGCGAGCCACGCCCGCAATGCGAACGGAGACAGACGACGATGCCGGCGAGCCACGCCCAGGCCGGGACGCGGCGCAACCTATCGGCCAAGCTCGACCTCGGCGAGGCGCCGCGCCAGCTCCGCCGCCTCGGGCGAGCCGGCCTCGATCCCGACGTCCGCGGCGGCGCGAGCGACGTCGCCGAGCACCTGGCGTCGCGACCGCCGTCACCGCCCGCCGCCTGCTCGAGCGCGGCGGCGTAGAGGTCGGCCGCGCGGCCGAGGTCGTGCTCGCGTCGGACGAGCTCCGATCGCCGCGGCCGACATCGCCGCGCGAGCGCGCTCGTCGCGGGCGAGCAGCCTCGAGGCGCCGCGTAGAGCGTCTCCGCCTCGCGCGTCGTCGACCGGCACCTTCAGCGCGACGTCGTCCGGAAGCTCGGCGAACCAGCCGACGTCGCTGACGATCACCGGCTTGCCGAGCGAGAGCTGGCGGATGACGCTGCCGGAGGTCTCACCCATCGTCGGCGAGCGCAGGCTGACGCAGCACGTCGCAGGCGGCCATCAGCGACCACAGCCGATCCTCCTCGACGTACGCCTCGCGGACGATGCCCTCATCGGACAGGCCGAGCCGCTGCAGCCGCCGGTCGAGGTCGAAGCCGGGCGAGACCGCGCCGACGAGCAGCAGCCGCGCGTCAGGCCGCTCACTGCGCAGCGCGCGAACGCCTCCAGCAGCTGCGGGATCCGCTTGCTCGCGTTCACGTTCCCGAACGAGCCGATCAGCGGGCTCCCTCGACCTGCGCGGGCTCGAGACGGGCGGCACCTCCCAGGCCGGATGCGGGATCCGCCAGACAGGCCCTCGTAGCCGGCCGCGCGCGCCCGCTCCTCGACGTAGCGCGAGTGGACGATCAGCCCGGTCGCGAGGTCGAGCACCTCGCCGGCGAGATGGAAGTCCTCCGGCCGGCTCTCCCAGAGCGGCGGGATCCGCTTGTCGAGGACGCCGTGGCCGAGCAGGCGCCCGACGACGCCGCCCTCGCGCTCCATCGCGTCGAGGTAGCCGTGCGCCGTCGCGCCGGCCGATCGTCAGCCCGGCGACGAGGTGGTGCAGGACGAAGTCGTGCAGGACGACGACGCCCGGCCGCACGCCGGAGCGCCTCGACGATCCAGCCGTGCGCGTCCGGGTTGTTGCCGACGTGGTAGAGCGCGAGATCGGTCCCGCGCAGCGGGCCGCTTGCGCCCGCGTCGCGACGACCTCGACGTCGATCCGCTCTCGCAGCGCCGGCAGCAGCAGCGCGCTGTAGTCGGCGATCCCGGATCGCTCCGGCGGCATCGGGCGTAGTACGCGACCTTCACGCCAGCAGCCGCTCGATGCAGCCTGGTCCCAGGTGACCACGCGCAGCGATGCCCGGCCCGCCTGTCCGTAGGCGCGCGCCTCGTCCGGGTGCTCGCCGCAGGCGCCCGGCGGCGCGCGCGAGCTCGCCGGCATCGGGCGCGACGACGAGCCCGGTGCTGCCGTCTGCCACGACTTCGAGCGGGCCGCCGGCATCGGTCGTCGTCAGCACCGGCTTCTCCGACAGGAACGCCTCGTACGGCACCATCCCGAAGTCCTCGTCGACCGGCGCGTAGTAGACGGCGAGACAGCGAGCGTAGAGCGACGCGAGTGCGGCTCGCCTCGATCCGGCCCGGTGAACTCGGCGCGGCCGTTCAGGCCCGCGCTCGTGCGCCAGCGCCTCGAGCCGCGTCGCGGTCGGGCCCGTCGCCGGCGATCGACGACGCGCAGCGACGGGTCGAGAGCCGCCGCCTCGAGCAGCAGGTCGATCCGCTTCGCGCGGTCGAGCCTGTTCACCGAGAGGACGAAGTCGCCGTATTCCTCGCAGCGGTACGGCGAGCTGCCTGCGGCGGATGAGGCATCACCTCCGGGTGCGAGCCCGGTCGAGCGCTCGATCCGGTCGGCGACGTTGCGAGAGGTGGCGAAGAGCCGCTTCGCCTCGCCGAGCGCGATCCCGGTCCAGACTGCTGGACCGAGCGCCGCAGCGCCCGGTCTGAGTGGTTCTTCGGAGAACTGGCCCAGATCGGTGTCGGTCCAGCTCGTACGCCTGCCGGAACTGGTGCAGCACCCAGACGCGCTTGTTCGGATGGCGCACGCAGTACGAGGGGAACTTCGTCGGCGACGACGAGATCGATCGGACGCCCGTCCGACTCGGTCGAGGTCGAGCAGCCGCCAGAGGAACGCCTGATCGAGGACCCGGGTGCCGGGATACCACTTGAAGGGGATCGTGACGAGCTCGGTCTCGTGGTCGCGCGCGCGCAACTCGTCGACGAGCGTGTCCGCGAAGATCTCCGGCGCCCCGCGAACGAAGGGCACCTGCGGAGCGCAGACCGCGATTCTCATCCGCGCTGCTTAAGCTCGGCCTCGAGTTGCGCGACACGCGCCTCGAGGTCGTCGATCAGCCGCAGAGCCGCCGCGTTGAAGGAGCGCTGGTCGTAGGCGAGCGGCTCCACGTACCACCGCATCAGCTTGCGCAGCACCGCCTTCGCAGGTGTCCGATGCCGCCGCGAACGCCGGGGCGGAGCCGGAGCGAGCGGTCGGCCGACACCGGCCAGAGCCGCTCGGCCTCGGCGCGGGCCGCATGGCGATCGTCGCCGTCCCAGGCTGGCCCGGGGCCGCACCCGAGCGCCGCACCTCCTGCTTCAACTGCTCGAAGAGCGCTGCGACATCGACGTCGCCGTTCGACGAAATCCCTGCAAGCTCGCCATTTTCTTCGCTCTGATCGGGCATCGGAGGATTGTACCGGGAGGGCGGGATACGCTCCTCGAGTGCGTGTGGGAATCAGCCTGCTGACGCTCGTGCCCGGCGAGGTCGGCGGGGCCGAGACGTCCGCACGCGGATCTCTGCCGCGGGCTCGCCGAAGTCGGGACGCTCGACTATGCGGCCTCACCCCACCCGCAGCGCCCGGAGCCGGCGAAGGGCTGCGCGAGGTGCCGGTCTCCGAGTACAGGCTCGCACGCAGTGTCCCGGAGCGGGCGTTCGCGATGGCCCTCGCCGCCGCGCGACCTGGGCGCCTCCGGCAGCGCTTCGGTGCGCTGGACGCCGTCCACTATCCACTGACGATCGCGCTGCCGTCGCTGGAGGTCCCGACGGTGGTGACGGTGCACGACCTCCAGCACCTCGACCATCCCGAGCTCTTCTCGCGCGCGGAGCGGCTCTTCCGTGCTCGCACGCATGAGGGGTCGGCGCGCAAGGCCGACGCGGTGATCGTGCCGAGTCAGTTCGTCCGGCGACGGGCGATCGAGTTGCTCGGCATCCCGCCGGAGCGGGTGCACGCGATCCCGTGGGGTGTCGACCACGAGCGGTTTCATCCAGGCGACGAGCAGCGAGAGCAGTTCCTGCTCTATCCGGCCCGTCCCTGGCCGCACAAGAACCACGTCCGGCTCTTCGAGGCGTTCGCGCTGCTCCGTGAGGAGCGGCCCGAGCTGCGCCTCGTCCTGACGGGCGGCGGACACGAGGGCCGCCCGGTACCGTCAGGAGTCGAGGTGCGCGGACTGGTCGCCGGCGAGGAGCTCGCCTCGCTGTACTGCCGCACCGCGCCTGCCTCGTCTTCCCGAGCCTCTATGAGGGATTCGGACAGCCGCCACTCGAGGCGATGGCGTCCGGGGCACCGGTGGCGGCGTCGAACATTCCGGCGATTGCCGAGGCGACCGGCGATGCGGCGGCGCTCTTCGAGCCGTCCGAGCCCGAAGACATCGCAGCCGTGGTCTCGGGCGTTCTCGACGCGCCCGAGCGCTTCGCCGCTGCGGGCCCCGAGCGCGCGGCCGCCTTCACCTGGGCGGAGACCGCACGCCGACACGAGGCCGTCTACGTCGCAGCAGGCGCGACGTAGTAGCGCACGGTGCGGACCGGCCCGTCCTCGAGCTGCTCCGCCAGCAGCACCTGGGCGCCGCGCCTTCGACCAGCGACCGAACGGCCGTCTCAGTGACCACCGTCATGCGCATCGGTGTCAGCGACGTCCGCCGGAGCATCCAGTCTTCCGGCACGCCCAGCCGACGGAGGAGCCCATACAGTCGCCGGCGCGGCTGGAGCGAGTACGGAAACGCGACGTGCGCGGGGATCCCGAAGACGGCGAGACCCTCGGGCTTCGTGACGCGGAGGAACTCCGACACGTACCGCTCGATGTCACGGCGTGAAGGCAGGTGCTGGAGGACGATGCTCGAGTAGACGAAGTCGAAGGCTCCGACCTCGAACTGGGCGAGATCCTCCGCCGCGTTGATCACGAATTCGCAGGTGGGAACCTCTTCGTTGAGACGCGTCGCCTGCGACGACCATTGCCTCCGCGATGTCGACGCCCACGGCCCGCCCGAACCGCGTTCCGAGCGCGCGGGTGAGGCGCCCGACGCCACAACCGAAGTCGAGCGCACTTCCGCGCGCGACCGGACGAAGCCCGTCAGCGACCTCGAGGACGTGCGCGATCTCTGCGTCGCCGGTTGCGAAGAAGCGCTCGGCATCCCACGCGCCGCCCTTCTCCTCCGGCGCGGTGAGCACGGCCCACATCGCATCCGCCTCGGCGAGGCGCTCCCAGTCCTCCTTGTGCCGTTCCAGGCTCACTCGCCCACTATTCACTAACGGACAGTGGACGGCACCGTTGTCGCAAGTCGCCGGAACGGGAAGGATGGGGCGATGCCGGCCCGTCATCTGCGGATCCAACTCGGAGTCGATCGGCCTCCAAGGGGATGGCGCGGCTTGCCTGGCAGAACCGCACTCACTCGCGCCTCCAGGCGTATGAGATCTGCCGGCCACTTGTCGAGGGCCGACGCGGAATCGAGATCGGCGGCCCTTCTGCCATCTTCGCGCGCACCGGGCCTCTGCCCTCTATCCGCTCTTCGATGGACTGGACAACTGCGATTTCGCAGGCACCACGATCTGGCACGGCGCAGCGGCGGACGGCGCGGAGTTCGTCTACGACGAGGAGCGGCCGCCCGGCCGACGATTCATCCGGGATGCGACCTCCTTGGACGGAATCGAAGCTGCGTCGTACGACGTCGTCATGGCTTCGCACACGCTCGAGGCACATCGCGAACCCGTTGCGGGCGCTCGCCGAGTGGAGGCGCATCCTCGGAACCGAAGGCCACCTCGTGCTTGTCTTGCCGCACCTGCAGAACACCTTCGACCACAGGCGGCCGGTGACGGCCATCGAGCACATCCAGGAGGACTTCGCACGCTCGACCGGCGAGGACGACACAACGCACGTCCAGGAGTTCATCGAGCTGTGCGACCTGAAACGTGTCCCCGATCCGCTCTCCCGCCGAGGCCTTCGAGCAGCGAACGCGTGAGTCAGTCGTGAACCGCACCCTTCATCACCACGTCTTCGACACAGATCTCGTCGTGCAGCTCCTTGACCGTGCGGGGTGTCAGCTCCTGTGGGTCGAGACGGCGCTTCCGTTTCACATCGTCGCCGTTGCTCGAGCGAACTGACCTGCAGCCCGACAACCGCGACTTCCTCGCCCCGACAGCCGGCTGGCGACGCGAGAGTGTCTTCCGCCGCGACCGCTCCTAGCCCGCCAGGACGCGGTCGTAGGCCGACGCGAGCCTTCGGCAGCCGCCTGGGTCGAGTACTTCTGGACGACCTCCGCCGGATATGCAACGCGCTGGGCCGGAGGTGCCGCGAGGGGGCCGGCCTCGAGCAGGCGCGCGAGCCCGAGCCAATCTCCTGGGGTGAAGAGCGGAGCGCCCGGACCCCTCGAGAACCTCGGGGATCGCGCCCGAGGAGCTCGCGATCACAGGCGCTCCGGCGGCCAGGGCCTCGGCCAGAACGAGCCCGAACTGCTCTTCCCACGTCTTGGTGGGCAGGCTGGCGAGAACGACGCACGACGCGCCGGCGAAGACAGACGGCATCTCGTCGTACGACTACGGGCCGGACCTCGACCCGGTCGCCGAGCCCCAGGTCGTCGGCATAGCGGAGCAGCCTGGTCCGCTCGGGACCCGCTCCGACGATCAGGAGCCGCGGTTCCGCCGGAACCGTCGCCAGTGCTCTGATCACGTCGTAGTGGCCCTTCTCCCAAACCAGTCCGCCCCGGCGACACGATCAGGTGGCTCCTCGCCAGGGCGAGCCTGAGCCGGCACCGAACCGGTCGACGTCGATCCCCGGCTCGACCACCTGGATGCGCGCGTCGTCTGCGCCCTCGAGCAGCAGACACCGGCGGGCGCGCTCCGTCGTCGGCAGGAACAGATCCGTCTCGGCGAGCAAGGCACGACGGTCTCGTCGCCGCCCGCGCCGTGCGAAAGGTTGCGCGAAACGGGATCGTCTCCCACACCGTGCTGACCAGGCGGAACCGATGCTCCCGGCGCAGGCGGGCGGGCTGGGCGGCGAACCAGGGACCGAGCTCGGCCGTATGGACGATCGCGGCCCCACGCACGAGCGACTCCACGTCGAGGTACGCATCACCGATCAGATGAGTCGCCAGTGTCCCGAGCCGTCCGCGCGGAGCCGCGCCCTCCTCGTCCGCGCCGTCGTCCACGGGACGTCCAGGCCCTCCAGCCGCTGGTCGGCGCGGGCCGGTGGTCACGACCTCGATCTCGTAGCGGTCGCGCAACAGCTCCCACGGGACGCAGCTCACCGATGTTCGCGTGGTGCCCGCGCAGGACGACGACGCGCGGCCGTGTGGTCACGACTCCTCCCCTTCCTCGTCGTCGTCCTCGCCCCATCTGGAAGCCGAGAGCGTGGTAGAGATCCAGCGGCACGGCCCTCGTCACGATCGCGACGGCAACGAAGGCAAGGGTGGCGACGCAGACGCCGACGATCGGTGCGTCGCGCAACAGATACCCGGCCCCGACTGCGAGCCCCTGCCAGCGCGACCTTCCACACAGCTCGCAGGCTCGGCGCTCCGGCCGGGTTCGTACGGTGCAGAGCGATCCAGAGGAACGTGGCGAGCGCCGTCTCGGCGGCGACGGCGACCCAGGCTGCACCCTTGGCACCGCCCGACGGGACGAACACGAGCCCGAGGACGATGACGAGAACGAGCGCCAGGCCGTTGGCGACCGCCATCGCACGCTGCGCTCTGCCCGCGATCAGGCCGAGCTGCCACGTCTGGACGAGGAAGACGGGGAGCAGCGCCAGCGCCTGGATCCGCAACACGGGCACGGCGCCGAGGTACTCGTCGCCACCGATGAGGCGAATTCCCGGCTCGGCCAGGATGACGATGCCGACCACGAGCAGCGCTGCGACCAGCAGTGAGGCCTCCGTCATGCTCTGAAGCCCACGACGCAGCCGAGAGTCGTCCTCGTCACCGGCGACCGACAGCAGCGGCAGCGCAACCGAGAGGATCAACGCCGGCAGGCCGAGGCAGCATCTCGAAGATGCGGAACGACGTGCCGAAGAGGCCTGTCTGCTCCTCCGTCGAGAGCAGTGAGACGAGCACGACGAGCACGCGGAAATAGATGACGCTCATCGCAAAGGCGAACGGCGAGCGGGAGCGTGTCGCGCACCAGTTGCATGATCACGGTGCGGCGAACGCCCCTCGCGAATCGCACGCTGACGCGCGCCAGGACAATCGTGACCGGGATCAGGACAACCGCGACCACGACCTGAAGGCCGAAGAGCGGAAGGAGACCAGCACCGGCAAGGACGACGAACGGCCACGCCGGCAAGCGTGCAGGAGGTTGCGAAGCACTTCCAGCGCCGTCAGCAGACACGATCCGGAGGCCGACCCAGATCGGAACCGTGAGCATCGACTGAGCGCTGATCAGGCACGACGCCCACTCCGCCGATCGCCGTGCCGGCGATCACGACGCCCTCGTAGCCGGCCACGACCGTGAACCCGACCGCAGCGAGCACGCCGAGGCTGGCCCCGATCACTCTGAGAAGAGAGCAGGTTGTTGAGGATCTCGGCGCGCTCGACCGCCGTTCGCGCCACCGAGATCTCCCGGCTGCCCACGGCGGTCAAGCCTGCGTCGGTGATCCCGGCGACGATGCCGAGTATCGCCATCACCGTCGCGTACCGCCCGAAGTCGTTCACCCCGAGGTGCCGGAGGAGCAGAACGGCCGTCGCGAGGCCGAGTGCGGTGCTGATCCCGAACCCGACACCCCGGATGAGACCTCCCCTGACGACCCGCCCTCCCGCCTCGGGCGTCCGGAGGAGATCGAGCGCCATCTCATCGGTGTCGGCGATCACGTCCCCACGATGCGGCTATCCCGGCGCTCTGCGCCACGTGAGCGCGGAGGTCGATCTGTCGGTGCCAGAGGTGACGAAGACGTCCCCGGAGCACCCGGATCGACGACCGCGCTACCAGGGCCGAGCGCCCCGAGCGGTCCGACCGAATCGACCACGAAGCCGGCTTCCTCGAAGGCTCGCCGAAGACTCGACGGGGAGAACCACCGGAGGTGCGTTGCGTCGAGCGGGCCGTAGCTCTGAAGCTCCCAGCGCCCTTGGGCAGCATGAGGATGATCTCCCGGTGGGCAACGTTGGGCGTGCTGGCGAACACGAGCGCGCCGGGCCGCAGCAGCGGCCGCACGCGCTCGAGCACGGCCCAGGGGTCGCGCAGGTGCTCGAGCACCTCGCTGAGAATCAAGGCGTCGAACGACTCTGCGGGCCACGGCAGCTCGACCTGCTCGACGTCGCCTTCCACGACCTCGGTGAGCCTCTCGCGGGCGGCAGCCGCCGGCTCGGGGAAGAGCTCCACTCCGCAGTAGCGGCGACATTTCCCTCTGCGAGAGCCAACGCTCCGGTCGCCCCGTTCGAGCAGCCGATCTCGAGAATCGATGCTTCCGGATTCTCCGGCAGGGCGGCCACGTAGTCGTCGCGAGCCATCGCGAAGTACGACGTGTCCCTGAGGTCGTAGCCGCCTCCGCGGACGGACACGGGCCGCTCGTCACTCACCACGCCGTCCACCCTAGATCAACCATCTACCGGCGAGCACCGCCTGAGATTGCCCGGGATGCCGCCGCGAGGGTCGCCCGCAGGCCGCGGCGGTCGAGTGACGAGCGGGCCAGCGTGGCTGCGGCACGGAGTAGACGGCACGTTCGGAGGAGCGTCGTCGAGGGCGCCGACGCAACCCGCTCGATCAAATCCGCGAGCGGCTCACCGACGCGGCTCCAGGACAGCTCGTCCTGCGCCGCCTTGACCGCGGTCCTCGCCGCCGCATAAGCGCGATCGTCGTCGAGAAGATCCGCCAGCGCGTCCGTCCAGCCGTCGACGTCGCCCGGCGCAGGGCCCGGCCCATGCCCCTCGACTCGACGAGGTCTCCGAGGACGTCGCCTCGCGTCACGACCAGGGGCGTTCCGCCGGCGATGTGGTCGAGCAGCCTGGTGCGGAACGCGAGCCGCGCCTCGAACGAGTCGCGATGCGCACTCACGCCGAGGTCCGCCTCGGCAAAACCAGGCGAGACGCTCGTCGTACGGAACCCAGTCACGGTTGAAGAAGACCGAGCTTCCGTCGAGGCCCAGTTCCACCGCAAGCGCGACGGCCCGATCGGCCATCGTCATCTCGGCGACAGCGCTGCTCGGGTGCTTCAGGCCGAGGAACAACAGCTTCACGTCGCTCCGGGAGTCCGACAGCCGACCGACGGCACGGATCACGGTCAGCGGGTCGAACCAGTTCCAGACTCCGCCGCCCCAGAGCAGCAGCCGATCGTCCGCGCCGATGCCGGGCAGCACGCCCTTCACCACAGGCCCGGAGCCCGGCGGTGCAGGGTCGAGCCCGAACGGCACGACGGCGACGAGCGACCGCAGCGCCGGGTCGCGTCCGTAGACCTCCGGCGAAACGCGACCCAGAGCGGCGAGCGCTCCCAGCCAGTGATCGCGCTGCCGGTCGCTGGCACAGAGAAATGCGTCTCCGAGCTGGAGCGCAACCCGCGTGACCGCGACGACCTCCTCGTAGCGGATGCCACCCGAGCGATCGGCGCTGTCCTCTCCTGCGAGGATGGCGGCCGCTTCGACGAGCGCGGGCGCATACAGGTCGAAGACGATCCGGATGCCGGCCCGGTGCAGGCCGCGGATCAGGCCGAGTGGCAGGCTCTGGGCGACGACGACGTCCGCCTCCACGTCCGACTGCGGAGGCTCACGGACTCGGCCGGCCGAAAGGTGTACGGCATCGCAGGAATGCCTTCGCCGGGAGCGACGAGCGTCACCTCGAAGCGCTGCGCGAGCTCGATCGCGAGGCGGTGATAGCGGATCCCGGGGCCCGCCATCTGCTTTCCGACCGGATCGAGTGGACACATGACCACGCGGAGCATTCGCGTATCGTGCCTTGTCGCATGCGGGCAGTCGTCGTCATCCCGACGTTGAACGCCTGCGGATTCGCTCGCCGAGGCTGTCGCGAGCATCGAAGCCCAGACCGTCCCTGTCGAGATCATCGTCGTCGACAACGCGTCGAGCGACGGGACGCTGCGAGATGCTTGCGACGCGCTTTCCACGGGTGACGGTCGTGCGAAACACCGCGAACCTCGGCTTCGGGCGCGCCGTGAATCGCGGTGCTGCCGAGGCCGGTGCCGCCGAGGTGATCATCCTGATCAACAACGACGCCGTGTGCGAGCCCGCCTTCGTCGCCAACCTGCTCGAGCCGTTCGCAGACGAATCGGTCGGCATGGTGGCGGGCGTTCTCCTACAGGGAGCCGCACCGGAGCTGATCGACTCGGCCGGGATCGAGCTCGACACGACCCTCGGCTCGTGGGACTACCTCTGGAACCGGCCCGTGAGCGCGCTGACTGCGGCTCACGACCCGGTCGGTCCGTGCGGCGGCGCAGCCGCCTATCGCCTGCCCGCATTCCAGGAGCTCGGCGGCTTCGACGAGACGCTCTTCGCCTACTGGGAGGACGTCGATCTCGCGCTGCGTTTCCGAGAGGCCGGCTGGCGGTGCGCCCTCGCGCGCGATGCGCACGCCCTGCACAGGCACGGGCAGACACTCGGCGCCGCGTCACCTGCGGCCCGCCGACTGGAGGCCTTTGGCCGTGGCTATGTGCTCGCGAAGTACCGCGTGGGCGGCCGCAACCCGCTGCGCAGGGCGAAGATCGCAGCGCTCGACTGGCCGGTACTCGCCGTCCACCTCGTCCTGCGTCGGGAGGCGGGGCCCACACGCGACGCCTTCGAGCCCGCTCCCTCGGCCTGCGGAGTCCGGGTCGCCGAGCACCCCTGGAGCTGGCCACGATCGGCTTCGTGAGCGCCGTCCAGCGACAGTTCGACCAGCTACGCCTGCGGTTCGCAGGCGGTCTTCCGGCTCACTTCACCGACGCAAACAGCGGAGGTTGACGTACGGCTCGGTCCACGGCTCCGAGATCGAGACGGCGCGCCCATTCGTCTCGTCGATCCACTCGACGTCATAGGAACGTGCGCGCAGCCAGGCGACCAGCTCGTCGGACGACGATCCGGCACGCCCGAGGAGCACCGGATTGCACTCGAGGAACAGTGCGTGCGGCGGCCGCGCCTCCGGTGATGAAGCCCTCCATCCCGCGTAGGGCGGCCAGCTCGGCTCCCTCCACGTCGAGTTTGATGACGTCGACAGGCCCTTCGAGCTCCTCGTCTGCGCGGACGATGGCGACCTCGATCGGATCGGCGTCGCCGGTCGGCTCGTAGAGGCTGCTCTCGTCTCCCTGACGAAGAACCGGGCTCGCCCCGCCGCCTCCCCCAGCGCCTTGGGGACGATCTCGACCCGTTCGCCGACGCCGTTCGCGATCAGGTTCTCGCGCAGAACACTCCAGCACGCCGCCGTTCGGCTCGAACACGACCACCCGGCCGCCCGGCCCGGCAGCCCGCGCCTCGTGGACAGTCACGAAGCCGAGGTGCGCTCCGCCTTCGAGGATCACTCCACCCGGGGGATTGCCTCTGCCAGCAGTCGAACGAAGGTCCGCTCGCGTCCGAGCTCGCGAAGCTCGCGGACGTAGTGGAGCTGGGCGAGGTTCGTTCCTCCGAGCCGGACGCCGTCCACGTCGAGTACGAAGCGCTCGAACGGGCGGGAGGCGATCGGCGCCACCCGGTCGACGAACCGGCGCCCAGGCCGAGCCTTCGCGCAAGCCCGGCAAGCCGTTCGAGCGTCGACAGTACGGCGAGCTTCGCTTGCATGGCTCGGCTCGCGACACTACCCGATACCCTTCTCGCGGCCCGATGAGCGACTCCGATCTGGACCTGCCGACCTCGAAGCGCTCCAGCGCGACTCGGCGACGTCTACGGGGGCCGGACGGTGCTCGTCACCGGCGCGGACGGGTTCATGGGCTCGCACCTGACCGATGCGCTCGTCGAGCTCGGCGCGAACGTGCACGCGTTCGTCCGCGCGACGCTCGAGCGGCGCGCTGAACAACATCTGCGCACCTCCGCAGTCGGCTGCACCGTGCACTTCGCCGACCTCACCGACAAGACCTCGATCGACTACCTCGTGCAAGAGCCTTCGCGAGGCGCCGGACAAGCCGTACGTCTTCCACCTCGGCGCGCAGGCGCACGTCGGCGAGTCGTGGCACCGGCCGTACGAGACGGTGATGGCGAACACGATCGGCACGCTCAACCTGCTTCAGTCGATCGTCGACCACGGGGCTCGAGCTGGAGAAGTTCGACACCGCCGGCACCTCGGAGGAGTACGGCAACGTGCGCGAAGATCGTGGCGCACCACCACGACTTCGACGACGCGGGCGGGCTGATCCTGCACGAGCGCTCGCCGACTCAACCCGAAGTCGATCTACGCGACGGCGAAGGTCGCAGCCGACTTCCTGACGATGAACTACCACGACGCGTTCGGCGTCCCGGGCGTCGTCACCCGCATGTTCAACAACTACGGGCCGCGCCAGAACCCGCGCTACGTCACCGGCACGATCATCACGCAGGCGCTGACGCGGCCGCAGATCGAGCTGGGCGCACTCGAGCCGCTGCGCGACTTCTGCTTCTGCACCGACGGCGTCCGCGGCCACCTGACTGTCGCCGCGCACGGGGTCCCCGGCGACGTCTACGTCTACGGGCAGGGGAAGAACATCTCGATGGGCGATTGGGTCGAGTTGATCCTGCGCGTCGGCCGGGAGAACGGCTACTGGCCCGACGACCGGGAGATCGTGACGACACCGGCACGGCTGCGTCCCGGCGTGACCGACGTGATGGCACTCCGCGTCGGCTACGAGAAGCTGCACGGGAGACGGGCTGGGAGCCGGTGGTCTCGTGGGAAGAGGGCGTCCTGCGCACGATCGAGTGGTACGCGGCGAACCGCGAGCGCTGGATCGGCCGCGTCGACTGGCGCGCGACCGTCGCCCCGCCAAGACGTGACGCGCATCCTCGTCACCGGCGGCGGCGGCTTCGTCGGCTCCCACCTCGTCGAGCGGCTCGAAGGCCGACGGCCACGACGTCCTCGCAGCCAGGCGCCGCGACTACGACCTCACCTCCATGACCGCTGCGGCGAAGCTCTTCGAGGACGCGCGCCCCGAGCTCGTCTTCCACCTCGCGGCCGAGGTGGGCGGCATCGGCGCGAACCGCGCCAACCCGGCCGCTACTGGTACGCGAACCTCGTGATGGGCGCGCACGTGCTCGAGCAGAGCCGGCTCCACGAGGTCGGCAAGCTCGTCGTCGCCGGCACGGTGTGCGCCTATCCCAAGGACACGCCCGGTCCCGTTCCGCGAGGACGACCTCTGGGACGGCTATCCCGAGGAGACGAACGCGCCGTACGGCGTCGCGAAGAAGGCCGTGCTCGTCGGCGGCGCAGGCGTACCGCGAGCAGTACGGCCTGAACGCGATCTACCTGCTGCCGGCGAACCTCTACGGACCGCGCGACAACTTCGACCTCGAGACGCTCGCACGTGATCGCGGCGCTGATCCGAAAGATGCTCGAGTCGAAGGACGAGGTGGTGCTCTGGGGCGACGGTACGCCGACGCGCGAGTTCCTCTACGTCGACGACTGCGTCGAAGGGCTCCTCCTCGCCGGCGAGCGCGTACGACGGCGCCGATCCGGTCAACCTCGGCACCGGCGTCGAGACCTCGATCCGAGATCTCGCCGAAATGGTCGCCGAGCATCACCGGCTTCGACGGGCGAGATCGTCTGGGACACCTCGATGCCGAACGGCCAGCCGCGGCGGTCGCTCGACGCCTCCCGGGCCGAGGAGCTCTTCGGCTTCCGGGCACCTACTGCGCTCCGCGAAGGTCGCGCCCGGACTGTCGCGGTATCGCGAGCACGCGCAAGCGCATGCCGTCGGCTGGACGCCGCGCGACACCCGCCGCCCGGTCGCGTGACCGTCTCCGCTCCAGGCTCGACCCGCTCGTCGCCGCGGCCGCGCGGCTCTACGCCCGCCCGCGCATCGTGCTCGCCGGGCTCGTCGCGATCCAGTGGCTGGCCACGCTCGCGTTCGCCCCTGACCGTCCGCCACAACGGCTGGGTCTACTACCAGGGCGGGGACCAGATCTGGTACACGACGACAGCGCTCCGGCTGCTCGGCGACGGGCTGCCGCCGCCGACGTACGATCGGTTTCGGCTGGCCCCTCTGCCGCTGGTGCCGCTCGGCTGATCGTCGGGCCGGACTACGTCGGCTTCGCTGCCGCCGGTCATCTGCGTGGGTGGCCTCGTGCTCGGGCCGAGTCGCGCTCGGGTGCGTCTCATGCATCGCCCTCCGCATTGGCGGCCGACTACTGGGCCTCTACGCCGCGCTCTTCTGGGTGCTCGCGCCCTACCTCGCGATCCTCTTCTTCCGGGACGACTACCGACGACCGCTACGTCGAGCAATTCCTGCCTCAGGCATTGGGGCTGACGGGGCTCGCCGACTATCCGTCGATGGTCTGCCTGCTCGTCGCCGCGTGGCTGCTTCGTGCGTGCGCTCGACACCGCCGACTGGACACCGGGCCGTTACGGGCTTGGCGGTCGGGGTGGCCGCGACGATCAAGCCGTCGAATCTCCCTTCCTCGCCGGCCCGGCGCTCACTGCTGCTCTGTCGCGCCGGCTGGCGCGCCGTGCTCCCGTGACGCCGCCGGCGCCGTCCCGTCGCTCCTCCTCCTCGCGCTCTGGAAGCAGCGAGGGCTCGGAACGTGCCGGTGTTCGCGCTCGAGGACGCGAATCGCGGCCGAGAGCCTTCGTCTTCGTCTCGCACACGGCTCGACGAGGCACATCTATCTCGACTGGGACACGTTCCAGCCGCAACATGGCCAGCCTGCGCGAGTACGCCTACAGCGTCCGCGTACTCCAGTGGATCCCGATCGCGGGCGCGTTCGCGGTGGCTCGACGGTCGCTGCCGCTCGGGGCCTGCTCTGCGGGCTGGTTCGGCGCTTTCCTCTTGTTCGCAGGAACTGGCGCCGCACGGCTACGGTCGACAGCGGCAGCTTCTCCGGCTCCTGATGCCAGCCTACCCGGCGTACTTCCTCCTCTTCGCGTGCCTCCCGTTGTCCTGCACCTGGGGTCCTGCGCCGGGTCAAGGCGGCGCGCGCCCACCCATCGCCGCGACCCATCGGCCGCCGCACGCTGATCGTCGTGGGCGTTCTCTTCGTCGCAGTGCCACTCGTCGCTGTCGCGGCACCGCAGCAGCTCGGCCCGAGGATCCGAGGCGATCTCGATCAACACGATCCTGACGCCCGTGGATCGACGCGATCCACGTCACGGCGCCACGCCCGCAGGAGCCCGCCGGACGGTCACCTGGACGACCCTGGCTTCGGCCCCACCAGGTCTTCTACAAGGTCTACCGCACAGAGTTCCAGGGCGAAGACGTCGAGTGCAGCACGACCCGCTCGCCCGAGTGCGTTGAAGATGGTCACGCTCGCGACCACGCGGAGTGCTCGCTGCGTCGACCTCTCTGCCGCCCGAGGACGCGCTCTACAGAATCGGGATCGGGACGAACTGGCAGAACGATCCCAACGGCGGCGACGTGATCTCGATCAGCGCCCCGATCCCAGCGACCCCATGAGCTCGCGCCTCGAGGCCGCGGGGCTTCTCGGCCTCCTGCCGCTGCCGCGCTGCTCTTCCTCACGAGCGCTGGATGCCGGAGCGAACTACGACGAGGTGTCTACCTCGCGAGCGCAGATGCGCTGGGACCGGGCGGAGCGACTCGGCGCGGACGTGTTCGCGTCGCGCCGCCTGAGTTCTACGTGCTTGCTAAGGCTTCGCGACCGGCCCTACCCGGCAGCACAGTGGAAGCGACACGCATGCTCTTCCTCGTCCTCGCGCTCGTCGGCGTCGCCGCCGCTTGGTGGCTCTGGCCGGCGACGCTGGCCGGGCCCCTGGCAGGACTCGGCGCCGGCGCCATGCTCCTGGCAGCACCTCGTTCGCCGGCGAATCGGTCGCGATCGCAGCGGACATGCCACTCGGTCGCGCTGGCACTCGTCTCGCTGGCGTTCCTCGCCCACGCGCTCGATCGCCACTCCGAACTGGCCGGAGCGGCTGCGGGTCTGACCCTCGGCAGCCGTCTCGGTGAAGCTGCGTCCTCGCCGCCATCCCGGCCGTCGCGATGATCGTGTCTGCCCGCCCTCGCGGCGCACGCTGGCGGCGATCGCAGGCGGACGTGAGTGGTGCCGGTCGTCTCGGCGCGATGCACGCGGGTGACCTGCGTGCGCTCTACGACGACGTAGTGCTGTTCACACACCTGCGCGCGAGATCAGGCAACGGGACTGAACGGCGGAGCGGGTCAGCTCGCTTCTTCGCTCCGCGAACTGCCTGGACGTGGCTCGTCGCGCGGCCGGAACACTCGTCTGATCGCCCGCCAGGTGGGCACCCTCGCGCCCTCGTCCCGCTCTGGCTCTGCGGCCGTTGCCCTGCTGCATTCCTCATCTGGCAGCGGCCGCTTCTCGACCACCACTTGTGCTCCTCGCCGCCGCACGCTCGTGCCCGCCGGCGCGGCGCTCGGACGACGCGGTCGAGACGTCGCGCCGAACGGCGCCTCGGTCGCTGCAGCTCGCGCTGATCAGCTGCCGCCGGCGCGGCCGCAGCAATGGCGTCAGAGCGAGCGGCTGCCCGGTCCGATCGCCGACGTCGAAGCTGCGGCGGCCGCCGTGCGTGGCACAACCCGGCCCGGCGAGACGATCGTCTCCGATCTGCCACTGATCGCGCGTCTGCCGACCGCCGCTGCCGGGTGAGCTCGTCGACACGCGGCGGCGCTCGAGTCGGGCTCACTGAGCGACAAGCGCGTCCGGAGGTTTCGGCGACGGACGCGGCCGGTGCCCGGCGTCGTGGTCGTCGGCCGCCTGTTCAGAGACCGTCCGCAGCCTGCTCGCCGCCCTCCGCGTCCGCTTCCCGGCTCGCCGCGCCCTCGGTGAGATCACTCTTTACGAGCGACCCCGAGCCGCTGCTCGAGCAGCGCGAGCCGCTGCGCGAGGATCACGTTCTGGTCGGCGAGCTTCGAGATCACGGTCGAGTAGTGCGAGCAGCACGGCGAGGATGAAGAGCGTCGCGACGGCGAAGAGCACGGCCGGCGGATAGCCGGTGACGCCGAACCAGCCGGCGATCGTGTCCAGGCCGCCGCGCCAGGCGGAGAGAACGAGCAGAACGAGGCCGGTCGCGAGCCAGAGCAGCGCGTAGCGCTCGCGCAGCCGGCGGCTGCGGATCAGCTCGAGGACGACCGAGGATGCAGCAGGATCGAAGCGACCGAGCCTGCGATCGAGACGTACAGCGGTGTCATGGCTATCCCTCCTCGAGCGGGACGACGCGGCGGCGGAAGATGCCGACGAGCAGCGCGAGCGTCACCTTGATCGCGTAGTAGAAGGAGCGGAACGCGGTGATCGACGATTCGCCGGTCTCGCGGTCGCGCATCCTGACCGGGACCTCGATGATCCGCAGCTTGTGGCGGACGACCATCACGGCCGCCTCCACCTCCGGGTAGTCGTGCGGATAGTCGGCGGCGAAGAGCCGGATCGCCGCGCGCGTTCACGCGCCTGGAAGCCGGACGTCGTGTCGGTCAGCTTCTGCCGCGTCAGCAGCGAGACGAGCTGCGCGAACCAGCGGATTCCCGCACGCGACGCGAACGGCGGCCGGTAGTCGCCGTCGCTTCCGTTCGCAAAGCGAGAGCCGACGACGACGTCGGCTTCGCCGCGCGCCAGCGGGGCGAGCAGCTGCGGGATCTCCTGCGGGTCGTGCTGGCCGTCGCCGTCGAGGCGAATGACCGTGTCGTAGCCCTGCTCGAGCGCGTACTTGAAGCCGGTCTGAACGGCGCCGCCGATCCCGAGGTTGAACGGAAGCCTGACGACGACGGCGCCCGCCGCAGCCGCGCTCGCTGCGGTTGCGTCTTCGGAGCCGTCGTCGATCACGAGCACGTCGAGCTCGGGGTCGAACGCGCGCAGCTCCTCGACGACGCGGCCGACCGCCCCCTCCTCGTTCCGGGCGGGGACGATCGCGACGCGGCGGCGCTCAGGCACGCACGCCCGCCGGGGCACCGAGTCCGACCAGCGAGAGCAGCTGCCGCGCGCGATGCGCGTACGGTGTGCTCGTCGAGGACGCGCTCGCGCGCGCGCGGCGCCCATCGCCTCCGCCTGCGCCGGATCGTCGAGCAGCTCGCGGTAAGCCGCGAGCGCCTCGTCCGCGTCGTTGACGACGAGCAGCTCGCTGCCCGGGCTCGAACCAGCGCTCGATCCCCTCGTACGGGTTCGAGACGATCGCGGCGCCGCGCTGCGGCGAGCTCGAACGGCCGGCACGACGACGAGGCGGTGACGCTCGCGTGCGAGCGGCGCGTGATGTTCGAGGTTGATCCGCGAGGCGGAGATCGCCTGCGCGAAGGCGTTGAACGGGACGTCGCCGACGAGCCACGCGCGGCCGGTGTCGCCCTGGAAGTCGCGGCCGCCGAGCGCGAACTCGAGCTCCGGCGCGGCGCGGCTGGGCTCTCCCACCATCGCCGCCATCCAGTCGCGGCGGAACTTGTCGCCGTAGCCGTAGAAGAAGACGTCGTGCAGCTTCTCGACCTGCCTGCGGCGCGAAGAACTCGGGATCGGCGCCCCAGAAGACGGCCTCGGCGCGCCGCGCGCCCAGCTCGAGCAGGCTCGGCAGCCCGCCCTCGGAGTTCGAGACGACCAGGTCGTACTCGGACGGATCGGCGCCGTGGTAGTAGTTGAAGCCGGTGTCCATGCCGCCGAACTCCGGCAGGCTCATCGGCACGTCGCCGTCGTAGAAGATCACCGGCACGCCGAACCGCTCGCGCAGCGTAGGTGGGGATCCCGCGGAAGTGCGCCATCGGGACGGTGAAGACGATCACCGCGTCCACGTCCTTCTCGCGCTCGAGCACCTCGCCAGGTGCCGGCGCCAGCGCGGAGTGACCCAGCGCCAGATCGTCTCGCGCGTCAGCCTTGTCGAGCACCGAGTCGTCCGGGCTGTCCTCGGCGCGGCGGAGGTAGCGGTCGCCCTTGAGCCGCGCGAGCCCGCCGCGAACGGCCGCGTAGCTCTCGCCCTCGAGCCGCGTCGGGTTCGGCGCCGTCCGCCACCAGGGCGACTCGACCGGCTTCCCGCGGTACGGGGTCACGATCAGGTCGACGCCGACCTCGTAGCAGCCCCTTCCAGAGCTGCCACCACGCCGGCGTGCAGCCGTAGCGGAAGTCGAGGTCGACCGCGGACGCGACCGCGAGGATCTTCGGCGCCTTCATGCCGGCAAGTCATACGGAGTCGGGTGATGAAGGCACCCGTAAAGCGAAAACCCGGTCGGAAGAGTGAGATAGCGCTCAGCTGTCGCATGCGCATCTCCTTTCTGATCCCGACCTTCAACGAGGCTGCGACCATTATCGAGGTGCTCAGAAAAAGGGATCGAGGCGCTCGGGGTCGATCGCCGGTGATCGTGGTTGACGACGGCCTCGACGGACGGCACGTTCGACCTACTGAGGAGTGGGAGCCGAAGTCACCCGACGATCGTCCTCGTCCGACAGGAGAACGCCGGCAAGGAGGCCGCGATCCGGGCGGCGATCCCGAGCATCATCGACGGCATGGTCACCCAGATGCCGACATGGACTACGACCCGGCGGATGCCGCGCCGTCGTCGAGCCGATCGAACGCGGCGGAGTCGTTCGGCACAGGTATAGTTGCGTGGTTAGCCTTGACCGATGGATTACTGACCAGAGAACGCGTGCCAGAAGACCCGGTCTGCCTGGTCGCCGATGGAAACGGTCGCCTCCTCGAACCTCGTGCAGTACGGGTGATGTCGACGCCGTACAACTCCGCGCGGTCCGGTACTCGCCACATATCAGGGCTTCCACCGTAGATCCCGACCTCGAGCAGCTGCCGCTCAGCTGCTCGAAGCAAACGCGCGCCGGCCTGCAGCTGCTCTTCGATCTCCGAAGTAGTGACGCCACTTCCACTTGGTGTCGCACTGCCCGTCGTGCGCCGCGCTGCGTAGGGGATCGCCGATGCCGACGCTGGCCGCGCTGTCCGCCGTTGCCGGCGCGGCGCGCGGGTGGATGGCGGCTGTACCGCGGCCGCCACGCCTGCGCGTACGCGCCCGCCAGCCGCTCTGTCGTGCGGCTGGGCTGATCGTTGCGGCGGGCACGATGGCGGCGTCGGCTTGCCTTGCTGGCCGCGCTCGTATCGTCGCCGCGTCACCTTCCAGCTGACGACAAACTGCGCCGACGTCCGCTTCATCATCACCGACCAAAGACGTGCAGCTATCCGCGGATGCTCATCCTGCGCAAACCAACAGGCGCTGCGGCCCGCTATGACGGCTGGGAGCGTCTTGACCAGGATCGAGATGTCGAGCCAGATCGACCAGTTCTCGATGTAGTAGAAGTCGAGCCGCACGAGATCGTCGAACGTGAGCGTCGAGCGGCCCGAGATCTGCCAGAGGCCCGTGATCCCCGGCAGCACGTTGTAGCGCTTGCGGTGCCAGCGCCTCGAGCAGGTCGGTAGTCGCGCACGCGGCAGCGGCCGCGGGCCGACGAGGCTCATCTCGCCGCGCGAGGACGTTCAGCACCTGCGGCAGCTCGTCGAGCGAGAGCCGCCGCAGGCACCCGGCCGACGCGCGTCACGCGCGGGATCGTCGCGGATCTTGAAGAGCGCGCCCTGCGCCTCGTTCTGCGCCCTCGAGCTCGTCCTGCAGCTCCGCCGCGCCCTGCACCATCGTCCGGAACTTGAGCATTCCGAACTCGCGCTCGCCGACGCCCGACCCGCCGGTCGCGATAGAGCACCGGCCCGCGCGAGTCGAGCTCTGATCGCGAGCGCGATCAGCGAGCCAGAGCGGCAGGCCGACGAGGACGACGATCAGGCTGACGACGAGGTCGAACGCCTTCTTCACGACCCAGTCCGTCCCGGCGAGCACGGGCGGGCGCAGCTCGAAGAGCGGCATCCCCTGGCCGGGCACGTACTCGCCGCGCTGGAGCAGCAGGTCGGTCGTCTTCGGCGCGATCCGCACCTTCACGCCCGCGCGATGCGCCGTCTCGACGATCTCCAGCACGGCTGCTTCGCTCGAAGTCGCCCTCGTTCAGGATCACCTCGTCCGGCCGGGTCAGCGCGATGCGCTCCGACAGCTCCTTGTCCCGGTCGGGCGGCAGGACGTCGACGAACTCGTACGCGATGCCGGCCCGCTTCCCTGAGAGCATGCGCCGAAGCGTTGCCGAGGCTCTGACCGCTGCCGAGGAGGAGCGCTCGCTTGCGGGCGTGGAGCAGTCGCTCGACCTCGAGGGTGAACGAGTCGTACGCGGCCCGCAGCAGGCCCATGGTGATTGCGCAGACGACCAGCGCCGTCGGGATCAGACCCGTCGTGTTGAAGTCGTAGCCGGTTCCGTACCCGAAGGCGAGGACGATCAGCGCGACGAGCAGCAGCGACGACGCCACGCGCCCGATGCCGGCGCGGCGCTCCCGCGTGGCGTACAGCCCCGCCTGCCAGAAGACGAGCAGTGTGATCGGGATGAGGAACGGCAGCCACTCCTCGGACTCCGTGCGCCAGAGGAGGCTCCAGAGGACGGTGTCCCCGAAGACGACGCTGCGCAGCACGAGCGCGAGGTAGATACCGAGCGACAGCCCACCGATGTCGAGCAGGGCAAGGGAGGTGACGCCGAGCACCCGCCGCCCGAACGTCCGCAAGGGCGTGCGGAGGAAGACGATACGGCCGCGCCGCACGAACGTCGCGGTCACGGGTAGGCAGAGCCGGCTCAGAGGGCTGGATCGCCATGGCGATGATGTTACTCGCGGGTCTGGGCGGCAACGATCTTCGTGACCGCATCCGCCCACGATTCGACGGAGTGACCGGCCACGACGCGGCGGCGCAGCTCAGCGCCCGCGTCGCGGCGTCGCCGCTCGGTCCGGCGGCAGCGAACGCAAGCAGAGTGTCCGCGAGCCCTTCGAGTCGCGCGGCCTTGAACGCGGAGCTCGACCGGAAGCCCGGCGAGGAACTCGTCGAGCGCCGTGTTGCTGGCGATCACCGGCACACCGCACGCCGCCGGCCTCGTACACCACCTTGTCCAGCGTCTCGCTCTCCGCGCGGCTGGGTCGCGCTGAGCAGACGCCATCGGTAGCTCGCAGCAGCTGCCGGAATCTCGTCCCGCGCGAGCGGCGGCCTCGATCCGACACGGTCGCGCAGAACGTCCGACTCGGCGGACGATCGCCTCGCAGCTCAGCGCGGTGCGCCGCTCGTCCTCCGTCAGGTGCGGCCCGCGGATCTCGAGCTGCGCATCGAGCCCTCGCTCGGTCGCGACCGCGAGCGCTTCGAGCATCGTGTCGTAAGCCCTTTCCAGCGCGCCGTCCTGCCGAGGGCGAGCAAGCGCAGCGGCCCGTCCGCCGGCAGGCATCGCTCCGACGGCGTGAAGCGGTCGACGTCGATCGCGTGCCCGGTCGCGTGCAGCTTCGGCGTCGCTGAGCGGGAACGAGCCGCTGCTGACGCTGAGGACGCCGTCCGCCAGGCGGCAGCGCAAGCCGGAGCGACCGTCCGCCTTCCAGTGCTGTGTACCAGAGGAAGACCGGGACGCGCAGCGACCTTCGCGAGCGGTGCCACCAGCAGCACGTAAGAGCGGCACCATGTGCACGAGCACGGCATCGGGTCGCGTGCGGCGGCGAAGCACGCGGCCGCGGCGGCGCGGGCATAACCGAAGACCCCGAACGAGCGGTTGCGCCGGCGCCGAAGGTCGTAAGCGGACGTTCGCGGGCAGATCGTGCCGGCCCACGGAACCGCACAGACGGTGACCGACCTCGTCATACGCGCGGCGAGCGCGCGCACGAGGTCGACGCGTCTGTGCGAGCGACGGGATGGTCGGCGTCAACGGGTCTGGGTGACGAACACGAGGCGCACCTCAGCGAGCCGATCCGGCGGCCGTCGCCGTCGACGAGCGCGCGCAGTCTCACCGGCGAGCTTGTTCGGCGAGTCGAGTGCCAGTCGCCGTAGCGGACCTGGCGGCCGCGCCCATCCGCTCGGCGAGCTCCGGTCACCGAGCACGCGCTCCAGAGCGGCTGCCGAGCGCAGTCGTGTCCGCCGGAGGCACGAGGCAGCCCTTCGACCTCGTTCGTCGACCAGATCGGGGATGCCGCCGCCGTCCGTCGCGACCACCGCCCGTCCCCGCGCAAACGACTCGATGATCGACCCGGCCGAGGCCCTCGGCCAGGACGGGCAGCACGAGGACCGTCGCGGCGTCGAGCTGCGCCGAGACGGCCTCCGGCTCGAGCCACTCGTGGTGCTCCACACGGCCTGGGAAGTCCGCGCGCGAGCCTGTCGACCACGCGCCTGCTGCGAGCCGCTGCCCACGATCACGAGCGCGCGCCTCGGGCAGCCGATCGGCGACGACGACGCCACGCGGCGGCGAGGCCTTCGACGTTCTTGTACGCCTCGAGCGCTCCGACGAACGACGACGGTGGGTCGTTCGGGCAGCGGAACGGCGTCTCGTTCGAGAAGGCCGAGAGATCGCTGAACGCCGTGAAGACCGCGCTCGGCGGCACGCCGCCGCGTCTCCTCGACGAGACCGGCCAGTGAAGCTCGAGACCGCCCGCGTCGCATCGCGCCCGCCGGACCGCGTGCGGCAGCGACGGCGTCCGCAACGGGCCGATCGACCGGCGCGCCGCGGGAGCCGTACAGCCGCGTGAACGTCCGCCAGTCGCCGTGCATCTCGACGATCACCGGCACGCGCCGTAGCGCAAGCAGCTCGGCCGGCGAGCGCGGCCGCGCCGACGAATGGGATCGGACGCGAAGATCGCCTGCGGCCTGAAGCTGCTGAATCTGGCGCCGCAGTCGCAGCGGCAGCCGTGAGGTAGAAGAGCGAACCGTCGAGCTGGTGCGTGACCGCGCAGGCGCGCAAGCCGGAAGCGGTCGTCGCTCGGGCCGCTGTCCGCGGTCGCCGCACCGATCACGCGGTAGTCGAGCTCCTCCTCGACCGCATCCCACTTCTTCGCGAGCCAGCGCGGCGAGCGGCAGGCGGTACCGCGCTCGTCCGACGAAGAGCACACGGGGCGCTCGGTCATCTCGCGGCCTCCGACAGGAGCGCTCTCGAGCTTGCCGTAGACGATGTCGCTGGACAGCGCCGCGACGGACGGCTTCGGCCGCCGCTGCGAGCCGGTCGCGCAGGCCGGCTCCTCCAGGATCGCGGCGGAGCGCGGCCGCCAGGATCTCCGGGTCGCCGAGCGGAACGAGCAAGCCGTTCTCGCCGTCGGTCACGACCTCAGGCACCCCCCCGACGGCCGTCGAGACCACGGGCACGCCGACCGACAGCGCCTCGACCGCCGGAGTGCGGCAGGTTCTCCCCAGTCGCTCGAGAGGAGGCCGGCTTCGGCGCCGGCGACGATGCGCAAGCGTCTCGTCGCCGAGTTCGCAGCCGAGGAAGCGCACTCCGCGACGCGCCCGCGATAGCCGCCGCCTGGCGCTCGAGTTCAGCCCGTTCAGGGCCCGTCTCCCGACGATGACGAGCTTCGCGTCCGGCACGCGGCGCGACCGCCTCGATCGCGATGCCGAGGCGCCTTCTGGCGCGTGAGCCGGCCGACGAAGACGAAGCAGTGCCCGGCTCGAGGCTGCTCGGGCTCGACTTCGGTGGGCGGCAGGCGCGGGGTTCGTGAGCACGAGGATCCGTGTGCGTCCGAGAGGCCCCATCCGCGCGCGATCTCGGCGAGGTAGGCGCTCGGCACGACGATCGTCGTCGCCGTCCGCAGTGCGCGCGTCCGAAGCCGCCTTCAGTGCGCGTACGGGTGCGCCCGCCGCGTCCTGGAACTCCTCGAGCGTGCCCGTCGAAGAGGCGATAGCGGCGCGCGCGCTCGTACGCGGGATCGGAGACGAGCTTCGCAGACGAGCGGCCGCCGCGCAGCGGTTGCCGCGGCCGCCGCGGCGGCATACGGTCGCGGTCGCGTAGACGACGTCGGCCGCGCGCGCCGCCCGCGCTCCCAGCAAGCGCCACCTGTGCCGTAACGGAGCGGAACGGGAGCCGGCGCGAGACGACCTCGATCTCGCAAGGCCGCTCCGCCGGCTCGCCGTCACCCATCGTGACGACGCGGACCGAGTGGCCGCGCGCGACCAGGAAGCGCGCGAAGTCCGGGCCAGTGCGTCGCAGGCCCGCCGACGTCCGGCGGCCAGATACCTGGTGAGGAAATGCGATGCGCATGCGGCGTCGAACCGGCGCGCGCGCACCGGGACTACGGCCGCCTATCATAGTTGCTTCGGATGCCCAGCCTGCTGCCACGTCACGAGCTGCGGCTGTCGGCGACGGATCTCTCCTTTTTCGCTGTCTTCCTCGTCACCGTCGGGCTCTGCCTGCTCAGAGCCGCCGACCTCGCCCAGCGTCGATTTCAGCGCGGGCGGGACGCGACAGGTCTCGATCGGTCCGGCCGACCTCGCGTTGTTGGTGACCGCGGTGCTCGCTGCGAGGCAGTTGTGGAACCGCCGCACGATCCCCCTCGCCCGTGGCTCCTTGCGGCGACGGCGGCCTTCCTTCGCTGCTGATCGTCGTCAGCGCGATCGCGAACAGTGCCGACGCGCTGTGACCGCAGCGGGCAGGCTGGCCGATTTCGCAGTCCTCACCCTCGGCGCAGCCGCGTTCATCGACACACGGGCGCGATTTGCGCGCACTGGCAGCGTTCCTCGTCTGCTTCTGCGTCGTCGTCTGACCACCTGGG
>ERZ1370068.7140-contig-6076_pt1 | contig 35676 bp, 51 predicted proteins | sample MGYA00561227_ERZ1370068 | MGnify/ENA primary metagenome ERZ1370068 (study PRJEB38410, sample SAMEA6850437) | metagenome | study: Metagenomic assessment of the ecological functions of the soil: analysis of the soil microbiota associated with the... | reverse complement strand
GCTACGTATTGCTCGGACTGACTGCCCACGTTCTGGTGGTATTCTCTCCGGCAGGTCCTCCGAGGTGATGGAGCCGTAGGTCGTCCCGCTCGGAACCTCGGTGCCGGGGATCGACGGGTCGTAGACCACTTACAGGTAGTCGTGCACGTTGTCCGACTGGTCGGCGGTCGAGCGAATTTGCGTGCCGCCGCGCATGAAGGTGTAGCCCGAGACGCACGCCGATGCGAAGTCGCCGCACTCACCCGCCACCCCGCCCCCGACGCTGATGTCGGTCGGGTCGCATGGCTCGAACGTCAGGACCTGCTGCGGCTGCGAGAAGCTGGCGCCGCAGTCCGTGGACGCATTGTAGGCGATTGCGTCCGTGGCCGTGTTGCTCCGGACATCCGCGCGAACTCGCGGTAGGTCACGCACACGTGCCCGTTGCCGGTCACGGCGATGTCCGGGAACTGGATGTCGTGCACCGTCTGGCTCAGCTTCATCGGGCTCGAGAACGTCCGTCCGTGGTCGGTCGAGCGGACGAAGTAGATGCTTGAGTTGAAGCCATTTGACCCGCCGCCCGTGAACCGCGCCCACGCGAAAGTAGACGTTGCCGTCGCACTGACCGCCGGTGCGGTCCACCTCGATCGCGGTCTTGTCGTGGAATTTTCCCAGCAGGTTCGGCGCCGCTGAGCCCTGCGCGACATCGACAGAGGTCACGAACTCCTTGCCGTCGTTCACCGTCGGCCCGTTCTCGCCGCTCGGGGTTCTCGCAAGTCCCGACCCAGACGTCGCCGAACGTCTTGGCCGTGCCTTCCGGATCGCTCGAGCTCTCCGAGCCCGCGAAAAGGCGTCCGTGGTTGTCCCAGGCGAGCACGGGATCGCCCGGAATCAGCAGTTCGCACGTGCGCGCGTGCGCGCATACGGCGACTGATCGCCCTGAGTAGCCGGGGACGAGCGAACTGATGAAGGCTTGCACCCCCGTTCTCCGAGCGGTAGTAGCCGAGCCAGACGTCGCCCGAGCCCGATAAACGTCGCCGTTCGCCGCGAACACGCCGCAGTAGTCGTTCGAGCTGCCGACGATCACCAGCGGGTTCCGCGGGTCGACCGCGACGGCGGGCTCGTTCTGCCGGCCACGGCTCTGGGAGCAGGCCGTCAGGACGGCGTCCAGGCATGGGTTCCCGGTGACCGAGCGGTGAAGTCGCTCACGTACCCGCCGTTCGCCCCGTTGTCGTTCGTGAGCCGCGGGTCGGAATTGGGGTTGAAAGGATGCAATCGCGCTGACCACGGCGGCTGCGACGAAGCGTGACCGCGGCTCGCGATGCGCAGATGCTGATTGAAGACGATTTCGAATAAACCAACGAGGAGTTTTCATATGTTTTTAGAGCTGGCGATAACGAGTTGAACCTTGAATGAATTTGGGGAGTCGAAGACTCCAGTAATCGAGACGGAAATCTCAAGCATTTTGGTCGTCTTTTTATTTTTTCTTCCGAGATTTCTTTTCTGGCTGCGTGACGTTTCGAAAACGATTCCGCTTCCTAAATGCCGAATGATTCGGCACAGTTTCCCGGCGGCATGGCCGCGCGCAATTCCCGAAGTTCAAACGATGCTGTTTTAACCGGCGCCGTTCTCGGGGCTGTTGGGCCACTACTATATTACAGTTCGCGTCCGGCCCGGGACTACATCCTGGGTAACGGTCTCTTCTTATGGCCGACAGGAGTCATCATCATAGTGACTTATGGTCATGAACACGACTTTTGGCTACGCCGTCACCGCTATAAGCATCGTCCTTAATATCATGTTATACGCCGCAGCCATGGCGCTTCTTTGGTTTGTCGTTTGATTATCCGGCGCTCTGACGACGCGCGACCCTAACCACGCGATCCAGCCGAGTTCCATCGGCGAGATCCGCGTAATTCGCGGTTGCGTTGCGCTCTGGATTTTGGGAATGTCACCTTTCCATGCGCGTGCTTGCCGAGATATTTATTGTCAGTGTATTCATTTATTTCTGGCTGGGAAACGCCGTTTAAAGACTGGGCAGCTGACGCCCGCTCCAGATTGACGGGGAAGCCGACGGAGGTTGTTCCGCGCAGCGTGCCGGCGCCAGCCGCCCTGACGCCAAGACCGCGTCCGCGAATAGTGCCGGCATCCAAGGCCTATCAAACGCCAACGCCCACGGCTCATGGATGTGGAACGCGACTCATCGCGGCTCTGATCGGCCGGCATGATCAAACGCAGCCCTCACCACCTGCAAGGCAATACCGAGATGCTTCCGGTCGAAGTTAGCCTGATTGACGCTCAGGGCGTACGACACTACGACCAAGAGTAGAGCGTCCGGTATTCGTTTGCCGACTTCGATCCGCTTGTCGATTACTTGTCCGGTAAACCGGTCGATCGCGACGTGCACCCAATAACGCTGCTCGCCCTCGACGATGAACCCATTCTGAAAACTTGTAGCATTTGGTGGATAACGCCCGCTTTGCGCGATCAGCATCACATCAATCAGGTTCCAAGTCCGCGTTTGATCCGCCTCCCCAAGCGCACGCGATCGACTCATGCTGCGTCTTTGGCACGGTCGGCCCCAATCCTGTTTCGCTTGCGATTAAATTCTTGCCAAGCCTGCTCGATCTACGCGCGGTGCGGGAGCTTGCGGATAATACCAGCCTTGTGGCGACGCTGTTTGCTACCGGCGACGTCAGCGGCGCCGGTGAGGGCGAACCTCCAGCAGGTTTACGCGCGGAGTGTTCCTCGCGTGTAATCACTGCGAGCACGGCCGCGATCGCAGGAAAATGCCGGAGTTTAGGCTGATGACCCCGCCGCGGGGGGTTGGCGCGTCGGTGTAGGTTGCAGGTAATGCGCTCGGGTGTCGGACTCGGGGTTGGCGTCGGTCCGGCGGCGCTGGTGGAGAACAGATCAGGAGTAAACCTGCATCCGCTGTTAGTTGAAGAAAAACTAAGCGTTCTAAATGGTTGATCCCGGAAGGCGTAACCCATTTCGCCGACACTGCGGAAAGGCCGATCTTCATCATCACCGGACGCCAACCATCGCCATTCACTTCGGGCGGGCTGGTTAGCACCGCTACCGGCCAACGCGTTATCGCCCAGCGTGGTAGGATTGGTATTCGAAAGTAGGCGTTGAATAGAAATCGCCAGCAACATTGACGGCGGAGTCGCGTATGGGCTCGGTCAGATCGATCCGATAACGCCAGGCCGGAGGAAATGGCATCGGCGGGTTCGCCAGGTTATCAACGCTAATCTGGCTGTTATACCGAATGCTTCCTGGCTGCGCTTTAGCAAAGCACCGGAGCTGGCGCAAGTGTGCAGTCAGACAGTCCAGAGAGTCGCGGCGCCAGAGCTAAGCACGCCAGGCAAAAGTGGCCCTGCGGATTTATTCCAAAGTTGCCAAAGCTCGTAGCAAGATTCAAATTTGGGAGATCCGCGTTAGTGGTTACTGCGTTAGGCTTAGACGCCTCGGCAAAAAGAACATGGATACCATTGTAGATTCGGCGACCGATATTCCATTGCCTACCCGAAACCTGGTTGGGAGTATGAGGACTGGGTTCCCGGTGGGACTTCGCGATACCGCTTCCTGAAGTGACAACGCTGAACACAACGAAGTTATCCGTTCGGCATGACGTATCACCTGGTCGGGCTTGCGCCATGCTGGCGTTCCACTGAGCGGTGCCGAACCAGGGGAGGTCGTGTAGTGAAAGGCCACCAAAGCCGCCGATGTCTGAGGCCCCTAAGCGCAATGCTCCACGAAGCGCCATCGTGGCCGAACGCGCTGTTGCCGGTTGCAAGATAAACTCTGTGAAGGATTAATTGCAATGTTGTTGTAAACGTCGTGAACCGACGCGGGATCGACACTGCCACTCTTGCAGCTGTCGCTCGTCCAAACGCTTCCTGTAAAATAGCATCCGCACCGGCGGGCGCAAATAACCGGCGGTCAACAAAGGACCGTTTCCGCTGTTACCGGTATTAGCTTCAGTAAGGTCCCAGGTATCTCGAAATGGATCCCATAAATTAGGCACGAGAAGCCAGTTAACGTTCCAGTCGTGCCTGTGCCTGCAACGGGACACGCTGCCAGCGAGCTCAGACAAGGCAGCCGGCATACCGACCGCTTCCATCGTCGTGCCGTTGACGTTGCGGGTGCGAGAGATTCGCACTGGATAAGAATCTACGCGCGACTGAGCAATTAAGTTCGCTCCAATTGTAAGGATGCTAGCCACATTGTGGACTGCCGATGAACTCAGGGGCAACGCCGCCCGATGAAAAGGCGTCGCCGAGAGAACCGCTGAGGATTCCCTCCCGCCTGTAATAACTGGAAGAAGTCCGGTTCGCGTGGCGGTTGGGTTCTCCCCACACCCAAAAAAGATAGGAAGGAAGCTAGAGGAGATATCGCGCTAGGGAGTCGCCGGATGTCCAATATATTCATCGTGCTGGTTTGTGGCATCCCAAACCAAACCGAAGCGATTTATAAATGTTGGCAGTGGTCCCAGTTTGGCCATTCGGCCCAGATCCGCTCCCAGGTGCCGAGGTGAGACCAAAAGTGAGTTTGACACGGTCCCTCCGCCAGCTACATATCGTAATTCGCGTTTCCAATCGCAGGCGCCGAGCCCGGAATCGTCCGCAGCACTTGGTCCCAGGTGAGCCAGTTAAGCCGCTGAAGCAAGAACCGTCTGTATGCTTCAATCAGGGATAATCGTTGACATTAGCGGTAGTCCTGTCGTTACGGGTAAATGCCGTGGTAATCAACAGTAGAGTCTGAAAGTTTGATTAATTGAAGCTGGAGCGGGGGCTTGGCCCGTCCATTGCGGCACGCTGGCCAGGGGTTTCCCGGGAGAACGTACCACATACCGAGCGCGTTCGCCGAATGCGTGTGGAGTTAACGGCCCTTATTGCTGCACTGGTTAATCAGATCTCGTCGAGTCACAAAGGCTTGATCAGTTTGATTATTATTTTGAGCGCCTGCCAGGCGGTTGTTAAAAAGAAAAATGGGAGTAGCTCGTCAACCGGGATGAGCTGATCGAAAGGAGCCGAAGTTATAGTAGGTGGTCGCGTTAGCGCGAGGTCTGATTGAGAAGTTCCCCGCTTGGCTGACACGAGGTGTAATTCTCACAACCGACAAATGTTGCCACGCCCGTGGTGGACAACCGAACGAACCAAGCCCCGTTATCCCTTGCAAAAGCAAGAGAGCCCCTTGTACATATTGCAATATCGTCGTGGACGATGGATATCCAGCCACGTTCAACCGACCAAATCCGCCTTCATCGTAGATCAAGCATACCGACCTAGCAATACGGAATTATCCTGTTGAGCGATGACGGTCGCGCCGGTTGTTAGTACAAAGACCCAATCCGGTGGCAAAAATCCAACATTCGGGTGGATCAGAGTGGTATCACTATGGAAGCGCCAGCTGGGCGTGGATCGGAACAATGCACTGTTCCGCGGGCGATCGATTGAACGTCCATTTGCCGGAAACATGGGTAGTTTCCGACGCTGAAAGAGGCACGGCCGGTTTGGCTGGCGTGAATTGAGTCCGGGCCAGACGCTGCGTCGAATAAGACGGAAATGAATGGGGAGCGCCGTTCCAGCCAAAGTGCCGAACGCGGATCGGCAGGCTGTTGGTTTCAACACCGGCACGTAGAGATTAAATGGGCTCAAATGAAAGTTTGTTTAATTTGTCGAGTTATCTCGTGATCTCCTGCTTGGTATCGTGTAAGCCGATGCCGTGTCCATCGCGCTTGTCAGCCGGTTCACCTTGATCGACCAGCGCCGCAAGCGATCGGCTCGTCCGATGTCGTAATGCTGAAAAGCAGGCGCACCAATTGCGCCCGGTTACGAGCACACAACAAAGCGCTAGCACGACAGATAAAGCGCAGCCGTCATGACGCTGGCACGTTTGGGTGCAGCTGCGAATCCACGTTACAACGTTCTTCAAATCAAACTGGTGGCTGTGTAGAATTCACCTGACGGGCTGACACCGCCGCGCCCGCCAGGTGCGCTATCGCGGCCGTCAGTGGCAGGGTTTGTTGACTTGGGTAAGACCCCGTTCCACGGGTTTGAGACTTCAACAACATTTTGTCCCGCCAACGCCTTCTGCCCTCCTGGTTGCCTGAAGTCCCATGCAGCCGTCTGTAGATTGAGGCTGTTCCTCGTAGTCTCGCTTACTGCCAGCAATGCGGCCGTGGATCATTTAACGCCATGGTCACGCCGATCGCCCTACGTTCGTAAGTGTGCCATTGAACGTTCCGCGTGACGGGGCCGTGTGTGCGTGAATCAGTGTTCCGCTGTGTATCAGCCGCTAGCGCTGGTCTTTAGTAGATGTGGTAGCAATATTCTCAACTGAGCACATTAAAGCCGACTGTCTCTAGATAGGGCTGGATCTCGTTTTGTGTTTGTGGTGGAAGCAAAGCAGCCACAGCACATATGGCTTCAATCTGGATGGGCAAGAAAGATCGCTCACTTGCATTGAGCCGGTTGGAGTGGAAATGCTATCTGGAAGAAGTCCTTTCCCCCGCCGCTCTAACTGTTATAGGCTGCCGAGTTAGGGAGAGCACCCGTTAATCCTGGTAACCAATCAATGAAATTTCACCAAGGCAGCCGGAGTGGAACAGCCAGGCACCTGGGTATAGAAGGCAATAGATAATCACCCAACCGTCTGGCTGCCCTGCCTCCTGCCCTGTGAGGCTGAATGGCGATACTTGCATGTCTGCCTTAAAAGGTAGTCCACTGAAGTTCTGTTTAATGATTTATAAAATCCACCGCCATCCGACTGGAAAACAGTTCGCCTCGGTGCTGTATCGATGCCGTTTGCAGGCGCATGGTCCTGGCGGTGTGCTCGATCACCCGGCAGACAACCCGAATTAGCAATGCTAACAGCCCAATCAAACGAGCATCTTAAGGCATAAGGCCTTCTGCAGCATGCTGTGCACAGCGCCCGCTGGATAACGCTTTTCATTTGACGGACGGCTATAAAATGCTTGACTCGACCCCTGCAGGAGTTCCGCCGGGTGACTGACTTGCAGCGCCATCTGACCCCCGGGAAGATTTTGCTGGTTAATGCCCATCTGCGGGCGGAAGCGCAGGTGGTAGGCAGGAAACACCCCGGAAACATTGGCGTCCGCTGGCTTGCCGGACTCAAACCGCCAGGTTTGCGCCCTTCGTTTGTGGCACATGTCGGGGCGCTTCGCGGGGATGGTAGGCAGCCCAAACGGCTCCTTCAGCGTTTGTTGCTGAGAACACCACTGTTGCTTCGTTCTGGCATCGACAGAAGCACGCAAGTCATTGTGGCGTCCGGAAGAATCCTCCCAGCAGCAGTAGTCTGTGTTGAACACTCGCCCGTTGAGTTCCTCAACGCCACTGGGACAAGTCCAAGCACTGCAATCGCGCAAAACGGTACGAACGCGCCTTCCATGGCGGTGATTTTCGACCAGCGAGAACGCTGCAGTTTCTGGCAAAGAGCGTTTCATTTCGGATAGATTACCACTGCGCCGTCACCTCATGAACTGAATGGTGCACAACATTCGGTTACTTGTGTTTCGACATGTAGTTGTTCCGTGTGTCGATCTGAGCCACCCAGCGCGCTGCTCGAGAGTAATAGCCGCTGGTTGAATTGCGCCATGACACGCATCTCGCCGCTCGGAATTAAACCCGGACGGCTTGACGAACGTATCAGTGCAAAGTTGGCTCGGTGATCTGCCACAGGATAATGGTCGGCGGCGAGAACTGGAGGCGCGGTATCTCCAAACAGCCGATAGGCCGAAGGCGGCATTCCCGGTCGAGCGTCGAAATCGTTGAACCCAGCCTGGGGTTGGATTGGCGGCAAAACGCCGCGGGAAGATGACATCTCAATCTGATCAGCTCGCCCACCGGCTTGCAGTTTGGTCGTATCTTCAAAAAAGGGCTAATGATCATGGAAAGTATCGTGGTTCCAATGTTTGAAGCAAATAATTTTGGCTGGCGAACCCTACCACCCCTTAAAGGCGTAACTGAAATTCGGTGATTGATTGAAACGTTCTCCCCATAAAATCCGACCCAGGTGTTAAGCGCGTTGTTTGCTTTCGCGTAGGTGCGCGCCTGGTCCAGGAGCGCCTTTGACCGTGTAGGCGGCGTCTGGTGACGCCACCCGCGCTTGTGAGGCTGTGCAAAGCTGGAGCCACCAGCACCATTAAGAGCGCAATGATCCCCATGACGACGAGCATCTCGATGAGGGTAAACGCCTCTCTTCGCTGGACTACTGCGCGGCAGGCATGCGGTTCTCTTTCTACAACCGAGATGCGGCGGGGGAACACCGCGAAGTAATAGCAGAAGTTCAACATAAGCAAAGCATTATGTTTCTAGCGGAAAGAACTGGAGAATCATTGATGTTGTTTCAGTTTTTTCAAAACGCCCAGCGCGTGTCACATCACGGCGGCAGCGGCGGCGTGCTCGGCCTACCGGCCAGGCACTAAGCGGCCCGGAAGGGCAGCAGCTTTCTTCTTCTTGACGACCGAGATCTCGCCCTTCTGCGATGACTGGAAATTTTCCGTCACCCAAGCTGTCGCTCGCCCGGTCAGCTCGGCGCCACTATGCAGCGCATGCTTGCGCTTGATGTTTTCACGATGGCTCTCGATCGTCTTCACGCTCAGATTCAAGGCTTCAGCAATCTTTCTTGTGCCAAGTCCCGAACCGAGCAACTGGAAAACGTGGATCTCGCGGTCGGACAGACTTTGGATGCTGGCGTGGTTGCATTGACATTGGTGGCCGTTTTGCCGCGGAGTTTCGAGCGATTTCTGGAAGGCGAGCATGGCGATTTTCCGGCTCACATAAATTTCGCCGCGCACAATCTCGCGAATGGCCGTGAGCAGCTCTTCGTTCGGTGCGTGCTTCATCAAATAACCGTTGGCGCCGGCGCGCAGCGCTCGCTCGGCGAAAAGAGTTTCCTCAAACTGAGAAAACACCAGGATCCGTAGTTCAGGGTATTGCGCCTTGAGCGCCTTAATAAATTCCAACGGTGTCGCCGGTGCCCAGCTGCAAACCAAGCAAGATCAGGTCAGGTTTGCATCCCGGAAGGACGCTCTGCACAGAAGGAATGGTGTCGGCGTTGCCGCAGGCGACCATGTCGAGCTGCTGATTAACCAGGTTAACGGCGCCGTCACAGAAAAGGGGATGTTCATCCACTACCAGGACTTGATTTTGCAGGCTGCTCTTCGCCCGACGACCATGCCGTTGGCGTGTCCGTTCGGCGTGTCCGTTTGCGTGTCCGTTGGCGTGTCCGTTGGCGTGTGCTTTTGGAATGTTCACAATGGGGAAAGGTGTATCGCCGCTTCTGGCATTCTTTGATGGTTTGAGGTCAGATCTCTTCAGGGAGCGCATTTTTATGGTGCGGTGCACGCGGTTGATGACTTGCTATCAGCATCCATGCCAAGTTTCACAATTCTCGGAAGAAGTAGAAATGGCCACCGCATTTGCTCTTAAACGAGAGGCGCGTTACAAGAGCTGTTTTACCAAAATAGATATTTGCTGACTGACGAAGGCTTGGAACGGATGGCTTCATTCCAAGGCCGGGCTGGCTTATTTTTAGACCAACCGTGCTTTAATTTTGGTGCGACGTCTCGGAGCATCCACGGCCAGGATTAGCAAGAAAGAAACGAGGTAAAGCCTCTGCAACGAGGAGCGCGGTTGCAGCTACAACTTGGCTTTGCAAATCTGCGAACATCTGTCTCAATCTGTGGCTGTTCTCAGATCCTTTTCCCGTCAATGAACTTTTCCATTCCAATTTTCAGCATCCTGATCGGCGTGGTGATCTTGTTTTTGGACGCAAACTGTTCTGGCTGTGCGTCGCCGCGATCGGATTTGCGGCGGGAGTGGAGCTTGCGCCGCATCTGGTCCAGGATCCATCCGCGCTCCTGTCGCTGACAATTGCGCTCCTCTTGGGAATTATCGGCGCGTTGCTCGCGCTGTTCCTGCAAAAGATTGCGATCGCAGTGCTGGGCTTTCTGGCGGGCGGCAAGCTGGCGGGCGCAATCGCTGCTGCATTTTTCGTGCACTATGCGCAGCACTCGACCATCATCTTTGTGATTGGCGGGATTATTGGCGCCATTCTTCTGCTTGTTCTTATTTGATTGGGCCCTCATCGTCGTCTCCGCTCTCATCGGCGCCCACTTGATTCAAAGCGCGATCGCCCTTCCGCAGTCAGGATCGACAATTGTGTTTATCGGTCTTGCGGTTGTTGGCATCCTCGTGCAAACGGCATCGCTGCGCAGGAGTGGGGCGACGATCGCCTGAACAGTTGTGGCGGTCGCTCCTATGGGCGACGCGCACGCTTCCACAGCGGAGCGGCTGCAGCAATGCATTTTTACTGACAAATCGAACATGCGACAGCAAGAATCCGCGCATGAATTCACAAACAACTGGATTGCGCGTCGCGAGCATCGTTTTCGCGCTCTTCGCGCTCGGTCACATCTTGCGATTGATCAAGCATGCCCAAGTGATCGTCGGAACTCATCACATACCAATGGTGGTGAGCGTGGTGGCGCTTATCATCGCCGCTGGACTGAGTATTTGGATGTGGCGGCTCTCGTCCAAGACGTGAACGAGAAATAAATCGGTGCTTTTTGTCAGACGCCAACGCTAAAGAAATAGGGTTGTGGACTCGCCGTCGTTTCTGCCAGGCCGCCGCCGACGTAATGCGGTTTGACCCCCAGCGCGCTCTACAGCACAGCCTGCGCGAGCCGCGAACGGAAGGGACTCAAGTCCCGGTCCCTTTCGGCTTCAAGGTGCTTTCGAGTAATCGGGGCAATGATCGACCAACGCGTGATGCTCGTTTGGCGCGCACCTGACGGGCCGACGCGAGCCAATCCGCTGGGACATCTGACAAACGATCGGTCCAGCTCGGCGGTCGACGCGCAGCCGAGCAGCTTGAGAGTGCGAATGAGATCGGTGCGCAGGATCTCGATCGCTCGCGCGACACCTCGCGCCGCCAGCGGCGCCAAGTCCGTAGGCATAAGCGCGTCCGACCAGCACGGCCCGAGCGCCTAGACACAGCGCCTTCGCGATGTCGCTGCCGCGGCGGATTCCACCATCGATGCAGGACCTCGATGCGATCGCCCACGCTGGCCAAAACTTCAGGCAGCACGCGTAGCGTCGGCGCGACTCCATCAAGCTGCCGGCCGCCGTGATTAGACACAACCAGCGCGTTCGCTCCCGCATCTACTGCGCGGCGGGCATCGTCTCCCGGTGTGAACGCCTTTGACAACGATCGGACCGTTCCAAGCCTCGCGGATCCAGCGGAGGTCCTGCCAGCTCACCATGGACTGCTCAAGAGCGGTGCCGACATCTGCGTACAGCATTGGCCCCTCTCCGGGAATGACGACATTTGGGAAACTTCATCAGCCCGCCATCGGCGACGAAAGCTCGCCAGCCAGCGGGGTTTTGTCAGAAACTGATCTACAAGAAAGGCAGCATCGATCCAAATTTGCGGGTCAGGAGCTCCTTGACGCCGTTTCGAAGATCGCGTTCTCGCAGACCGGCCACTGGCGTATCGATTGTGACGACAAGCGCAGAGAACCCGGCGGCTCGCGCGCGTTCGATCGCCGAAAGCGCGCAGTCACGACCTCCGACGAGGTAGAGCTGATACCAGACCGGTCCCTTCGCCGCGGCGGCAACATCCTCCAAGCAGCAGCCTGAGAGAGTTGAGAGTGTGTATGCGATTCCCGGCCGCGCCAGCGGCACGCGCGGCGGCTTCTTCACCACGCGGATAAAAGAGCCGGCTGCTGCCGACTGGCGCGAGGATCAGCGGCATGGAGAGAGGTGTGCCGAGCACCGTCGTGCGCAGATCGCACGTCGACGTCGCAACGGCGCAACGCGGTCGGAATGTCACGGCCTCAAAGGCGCGGCAGTTCGCGCGCAACGTCAGCTCGGCCTCCGCGCCGCCGTCGATGTAGTCGAATACCACGCGGGGAAGTCGCCGTTTGGCGACACGCCGCAGATCTTCGATGTTGATCACACGCGGCGGTTGAAGCGATCGACGATCATGCGCCTACATTACGCGAATCAGACGAGGAATCTTAGTGTCGAAAATGGCGGATGCCGGTGAAGATCATCGCCATGTTGCGCTCGTTGGCGGCGGCAATTACTTCTTCATCGCGAACTGAGCCGCCCGGCTGAATGGCGCACGTCGCGCCGGCGTCAGCGGCAGCGATCAATCCGTCCGGAAATAGGAAAGAACGCGTCGCTTGCGACGGCGCTGCCTTTGAGCGAGAGCCCGGCTGCTTCTGCTTTCCAAATCGCAATGCGCGATGCATCGACACGCGACATCTGCCCGGCGCCAATGCCGAGCGTCCGATCAGCCGCTGCGTAAACGATCGCATTCGATTTCACGTGCTTAACGACCCGCCATCCGAATAGCATGGCGCTTCAGTTCAGTTTTCGTCGGTCGCCTTTTCGTCACCACATTTTGCGGAACTTCGACTTGCAGTGTCCGCGATCCTGAACCAGCACGCCGCCGCAAACCGAGCGAACATCGATTGTCGATCTTGCTTCGAGTTGCCGAAGTGATCAGCCGGATGAGGCGCAGGTTCTTTTTCTTCTGCAAAACGCTGCGCGCTTCCGCGTTCAAAATCTGGCGCAATGATCACTTCGCTGAAAATTTCGCTGATCGCTTTGGCCAGCGGCTCGTCGATCGGGCGGTTGCAAATGATGATCCCGCCGAAGGGCGCCTGTTTGTCGGTCGCAAACGCTTTGTCCCATGCCTTGCGAAGATCGGCATCGGAACCTACGCCGCATGGATTGGTATGTTTAAGAATCGCGACGGTTGGCTCCTCGAACTCGCCGATCAAATTCGTCGCCGCGCTGATGTCGAGAATGTTATTAAAAGAAAGCTCCTTGCCGTGAAGTTTTTCGAAAATGTTTATCAAAATCGCCGTAGAGCGCGGCGGTTTGATGCGGATTTTCTCCGTAACGCAAGACGAGCGACCAGCGGCAGCGAAAGTGAAAACGACGCGTCGGTCGCTTGCTTCCGTGTTCAGAAATCTACCGATCGCGCGATCGTATGCGGAAGTCTTAATGAACGCTTTGATGGCGAGACGTTCGCGCAACTTCAGAGTCGTCTCGCCATCGTTGTCGCGCATGTTTTCGAGCACCACGTCGTAATCGGCCGGATCGACAACGACCGTAACCGATTCGTAATTTTTTGCGGCGCTGCGAATCATCGACGGCCCGCCGATGTCGATGTTTTCGATCGCTTCCGCGAGCGTTACGTCCGGTTTGGCAATCGTCGCCTCGAAGGGATAAAGATTGACCACGACCAGATCGATCGGCTCGAATCCGCATTCGCGCGCTTCGGCTTCATGTTTCGGGTTGCCGCGCTTGTAAAGAAGACCGCCGTGCACGCGCGGATGCAAAGTCTTGACGCGCCCTTCCAGCACCTCGGGAAATGCGGTGAAACTGGAAATCTCGCGCACCGGAATTTTCTCCTTCCTGCAGCAACTCTGCCGTTCCGCCGGTTGAAATGATGTCGACGCCCTGTCGCTCAAGCGCGCGCGCGAATGACGCGATGCCGGTTTTATCGGAGACGGAGATGAGTGCGCGGGTGATCTTCATCGAAAGAGTTAAACGGTTACGAAAGTTACAAGGTTACAGACGTTGTAACGCTATGTCAACGTTTTTAACGTTTCAACGACTGATCGACAGTCACCGATCAAGAATCACGTTCTTCGCGGCGGGATAAAGCACCGGGCAGCAGCCGATCGTTTCGCAAAACGCCTTGCTGAAATGACTGAGACTCGAATATCCCACTTCGGTCGCAGCTTCGGTCACGTTGTAGCGGCCCGTGCGCAACAGCTCGGCCGCGCGTTCCATCCTCAGATTGCGCAGATATTGCGGAATGGTAAGACCGACCTCACGCGAAAAAATCCGGCTCAGATAAAATGGACTGCAACCGACTTCCTGCCCGAGCATTTCGAGCGTCAGGCGGATTGGCCAGATCACGCTGCCAGCAGTTCCTTGGTTCGTTCGACCCGTTCACGCGCGACCCGCTTTTGCCGCATGCAGAAAAATTCAGGGTCCTTCGGCGCAAAAAGAAAATGCGCCATGAGCTCGAGCGCTTTGCTTTGATACCAGAGAATCTGCGCCGCTTTCGCGACCGGCGGTTCGGCCAGGCTCGCGACCACACTGCGTTGCTGGATCGACATCGGACGCGCGGGCGCGACCACGCTCTCATCCTTTCCGCCGAAGATAACCCGACGAATCTCCGGCTCGAGATCGGCTTCGTTCTGCACGAATTGCTTCTGCAAATGATTTCTCGAAAATTCGAGCGTCACGAATTGGTGATGATCACGTGCGCTGACGCGATGCCGGCAACGGCTCATCCGCAACAGCATAATAGCCGGAATTGCCCGGCAGATAATCACTCCGCGCCTGGCCCTGTACCCCTACCGCTCCGCGGCCGTCGAGATTTAAACAGAACTCCAGGCTGCGCGGATGAAAACTACGGCCCCAGTCGAGCGCACGCTCGCGTTCGAAAATCGTGCCACTCGATGCTTAAGCCCAGCCGATCAAAATCTCCGTAAAGTTGACGCCAGCCGGGAGCAACGCCACTCCAGGCGCCTTGCTCGGCGTGCGCTACTCATTCGAAATCATCGCGTGTAATTACGAGTGCGGCTGCGCGGAATGCAAGGAAGGTTTGACTTCTTCCAGCGCCGCGCGATCCCACTTCCCGAGCTTTGAGGCGGCGTCATAGGTGCTCTGCGCAAAATCGAGAAGCACGTCATCCGGCGATTCGGCGGTGCGCACCGCGTCATAAGGCAGAATGAATTCGCGCAGCTGCGCATTGTATGAGTGCAGCGTCCGGCTGCACTTTTGCCTCGCGCAAATCCCGACGGTTCCGGATATGCGTAGGAATAAAATATCGGCATCGGCACTGCGGCCGCTGCCCGGCCAAAAGCCGAGACTGCTCACTTCTTGCGAGTAGGCTTCGCGCGTAATCGCATCGGGCAGATGCGGAACACCACCGGGATGCGGCGGCGCCGGCCGGCCGGAGAAACGCGTGACGGCGAGATCAAAGCTGCCCCAGAAAAAATGCACCGGACTGCATTTCCCGCAGAAGCGCGAGCGGAAATCCTTAAACACGCGATCGGCTTGCAGCGAGAACGCGCCAAAACCGATTTGCATATTCGCGGTCATACGAGCGGTGCGTTTCATCGCGCTCGAACGGAATCGCATCCTGGATTTCGTTCGGCGTCGTGTTGATGGTCACGGGCAACTCCAGATTCAGCCAGCGTCTTCATCACCGCGTGATAAAAATCCGCGACCGAGCGCGGCCGCAGCTCGATTGCTGCGTCGCTGCGCCGTCGCTTTTGTCGATGCGCAATTGGTGATCGATAAAATCGAAACGTAATCTCGAACGTGAGAAGACCATGTGGAATCGGCGAAGTCGTTAGGCCGCGCGCAGTCGAGGTAGAGCGTGACGTGCCACGAGTGATTCGATCCACGGCGTTTGAGCGTCAGGCGGATCTTGCCGACGATCTGCGTCCACATGTGCAGCGTCGCCGCCGTTTCCTTCCACTCTGCAAAAGGCAAGGATGGCCAAAACTCTTCGCGTTTGCTCGTTGGTAATCTTCATTGGCAATGTCGCTTGGGCACTGGCTTGCGCCGTGAGAAGTCATCTCATAAATATCGTACATCGCGCCAAATCTCAATCGGCAAGGGCGATTGCTCGAATTGCTGGCCTTCGGGGCATGCTAAAGGTCGTTGGGGGGCAAACGCCGCCCTATCAATGGACGGCCGAGCACGCCGTCCTTACCGACTCAATCGCGGTTAATAAAATCGGAAAACGAGCGCCTCACCCTCTCGAACATGCCTCGCGCTTCTTCCTGGGTTCGATGGAAGGCGTGTTTGATTCGTGCTTTGGTGCTGCCGATGATCCCGCCTTCATCCGCATTGTCGCGATCTTCCCTGTTGTTTCCACATCCTCCATGGTCGCACCGGCAAACATTCCTTCCGTGCGCCTGACCGTGCCGCGATTCGCGCCGATGTAGATCGTGCCAACCGGACGCGACGATCTATTTGCGAGCGTGACAATCCAGATGGGCTCGCCGCGTTCATCCGTGCGCAGGGTAAGCTGACGGTCGCAAAACGCGTGTGCGATTTTCCGGCAGTATGACTTGCCACCGCGTACGCGCCGCTGGAATCGAGATTTAGACGCGCTGTGTTGATCGTTGCTCCTTCAGTAGAACCGGCGATTGAGCGGGACTGGTGTGCGTTCGGAAGCAATGCGTCCATCAGCAACCTCAACTTCGCGCACGCCACCGCGCGCGCTCGGATCATCCAGCATGATTTTCCACGTCTCCGGCTGCGGATCGCCTTCGACACCGGTAATCGATACAACATGATTGAGAACGCCGCGGCTCAATTGCGTGCCAACCACGCGCAAAGCTTCATAGGCGGTGGCCTGTTCCTGCGCCAGCGCCGGCGTGACCAAAAGCAGGAACGACCGCAAGCGATTTCCACATAGCGCCGAAATTGAACAGCGGTTTCACCGACTGTCCATTGCGTTTTCAGTGACCGAAGGCGGTTGTGGATCTTGCGACCGATGCTCCACCTTCGGACTTGAATGAGCGCACCGGTCTGTTCAGCTTGTTATGCGGGTCGATGAAGAAAAAGACCATCGAATTCAGCAGCCATACCGGCAACCTTGCCTTGATGCGTAGCTGCGTCCGGGATTTTCTAAATGGTTATCCGTTTTCAGAGAAAGAGCGGCTGCTGATGGTGCTCGGTGTGGATGAAGCATGCACGAACATCATTCGATACGCCTATCGGTTGCGAGACGATCAACTAATCGCGTTGTCGATGGAGGGGTTGCGCAAATGCGTCCGCATGCGTTTGCGCGATTATGGTGAGCAAGTTGCGACCGCATGAAATGAAGGGCCGCTCCAACGACATGATCCAAGCCGGGCGGGCTCGGTTTGTATCTCATTCGCCACGCCTTTGATGAAGTCGATTACCTGCTCAAGCGCCGCGGCACCGAACTCGTGCTGACGAAGAATCTAGAATAAGGTCATAGCCGCCCGCGAAGGCATTCAGGTCGAGTTTCCTAAATTACTGCGCCAGCAGTTCAGCAAGTCGGTTTGAATCGGTTACCGGCGCTTTGCAGGTGAAATTTTCGCAAACGTAAGCGGCTGGTTTGCCATCGACCATCGACATGGCGCGAATCGCCTCGATTTTTTCGCCGAGATATTTCTGGCCTTCAGCGCCATCCGCCAGGAGCAGAATCGTCTTCGGCAGAAAATGCCGATGCACCTCGTCTAAGCAACGCTTTGGTTTCCGGTGCATCCTTCTTCCCGGCGATCACGATCTGTCGCGGCTTGCTTGAACGAGAAGTCGAGCGCCACCAGCATTTGCGGCATGGCGCTTGGGAAATCGCGAAAGCGTGGTCGTGAAATGCGTCGATCGTTTTTCCGCGCGCTCCGCCATCTGTTTGTCATCGCGAATTTGCGCGAGCCGCAAAAGATTCAGCGCCGCGACCGAACTCGCGGCCGGCTCCGCGCTATCGTTATCGTCTTTCATCCGGAGAACGACGCTTTTGTCTTTGCCGCTCGTGCTGAAATAACCGCCGTTCTTCTCGTCGAAAAACAAGCGGTCCTGCGTTTCCTGCAATTCGATCGCGAACTTCAGCCATTCGACATCGAAGGAGGCTTCGTAAAGATCGAGAAGACCCTGAATAACGAATGCGTAATCATCGGCGAAGCCTTCGACATCGCTGCGGCCATCGCGATAACTGCGATACAAGCATTTTGCTCGATTCATCATAAAGATGTGCGCGGAGAAATTTCGCAGCTCGCGTCGCGATTTCAGGTAACGCGGTTCGTCGAGCACTTGCGCCGCCGCGGGCGTAGGCCGAGATCATCAGGCCGTTCCATGCGGCGATGATCTTGTCGTCGAGATGCGGTCGCGGCCGTTTGGCGCGGATCGAGAACAGTTTCTCGCGACTTTGCGCGAGTGAATTTCGAACTTCGTCCTCGGTTTCTGAAAATGCTGCGCGGTCTCGGCGATCGTATGCCGTTCGATCAAAATATTTTTGCCGCGAAATTCATCCTGCGGATCGCTTCCTTCGGGCGCGTTTCCGTGCGGCTGCACGCCGTAATGAAAATCGAAAATCTCCGCGGCATCGCCGAGCGCGGCGTCGATTTCTTTTTCGTCCAGATATAGAACGCGCCTTCCGCCGTGCTCAGGTGGTCTGCCGATCGCGCATGCGGCAACAGGGCTGTCGGCATCTTCGGCGGAAAAGAATCCGCCTTCCTTTGATGTCATGTCGCGGGCGACGTAATCGAGAATATCGCGCGCGACCGATTCGAATTGTCGATCTCTGCGTGATCTGGAATGCGTCGAGATAAGCGACAGCGAGTTGCGCCTGATCGTAAAGCATCTTTTCGAAATGCGGCACGTGCCAGTAACGATCGACCGAGTAACGATGGAAACCGCCGCCGAGATGATCGTGCATTCCGCCCGCGGCCATTTTGCGCAGCGTGAACAGAGTCCATCTCGAGCGCGTGTTTGCCCGATTCGCTCTTCGGATCGCGCGCGTAAAATCGCGGAAAGGAAATTGAGCGTAACCGGTCGCGGGAATTTTGGCGCACTGCCAAACCCGCCTTCATGCGCGTCGTAACTGCGGGCAATCTGCTCGTAAGCGGCATCAGAATCTTTGCGTCGATCTTTCCTGCGGTGCCAGTTTCGCGCAGTTTGCGACTTCGCGTAGCGCCTCGACGATCTTCGCCGCCTTGCTCGACAATCTTCTCGTGATCCTGCTTCCACGCGGCCGCGATCCGTTCGAGAACTTTTTGAAACCCGGCTGACCGTATCGGTCCTCCGGCGGAAAATAGGTTCCGCCAACAAACGGCTTCAGGTCGGGCGTTAACCAAACGCTCATTGGCCAGCCGCCGCCGCCGGTCGTCGCCTGCACAAACGTCATGTAAACGCGATCGACATCCGGGCGCTCTTCCCGATCGACTTTGATGTTCACAAACTCGCGATTCATGATGCGCGGCCACTTCTTCGTTCTCGAAAGATTCGTGCGCCATGACATGGCACCAGTGACAGGTGGAATAACCGACCGAGAGAAAGATCGGTTTGTTTTCGCGACGCGCTTTGGCGAAAGCTTCTTCGCCCCACGGATACCAATCGACCGGATTATGCGCGTGCTGAAGAAGGTAAGGCGATTTTTCGTGCGCCAGCCGGTTCGTGTGCTCTGAACGCTCCAGGCGTAGGCTCCGCAGCAATATGTCGTCGGTGCCACTAACCACGTTAGCGCGAGAATTCCAAAGCGGAAGGGACTTGTCATCGCTGTCATGCCAACATATGAAGCTCCGCCCACAAAATTGCGGCGAAGCTCAAGCACGCTAATCATCGCCACTTGAGAAATTAAGCCCCACGACTCAATGGACATGGATTACGCGCATCTCATCTTGCTTTTTCTGGCCGTCGGGGTGATTGCGTTTCTCTACTCCTCGGTCGGTCATGCGGGAGCATCGGGTTACATCGCGATCATGACGCTGTGGGGACTTGCTCCCACCGTCATTCGACCGACTGCTTTGGTGCTCAACATTCTGGTCGCGTCCATCGGCGCATTCCAATTTTGGCGAGCGGGCCACTTCGGCTGGAAATTATTCTGGCCATTTGCGCTGCTTTCAATTCCGGCTGCGTATTTCGGCGGTTATTTGCAACCGTCCGGCGTCCATTCTGAAAATCCTGATCGGACTGGTGCTGCTTATTTTCGGCGGTGCGGTTGATCTTTCGCCGTCGCGATCCGCCGGCAAGTGATTTCGCCTTCGCGTCCGACGGCGATCGGTGTCGGAGCAGGCATTGGATTCCTTTCCGGCCTAACCGGGACCGGCGGAGGAATTTTCTCACGCCGCTCCTCCTGTTTTGCCGATGGGCGCATATCCGCCAGGCCGCGGCTGTTTCGGCGTTGTTCATTCTAGTGAACTCGATCGGCGGACTGGCCGGCTACTTTTACGGCAAAGCATTCGATTCCTTCGCTCGGCATTTTCCTTGCAGCCGCTGCGATCATCGGTGGCACTATTGGTTCGCATCTCGGCAGTCGCCATTTTCCGGTGCGCACGATCTCGCTCTTGCTGGCGACGGTTCTAATCATCGCCGGCATGAAACTAATTTTTACGAAATGACGAGGCGCTTCGAGCAGTGCCGCATCCGTTGCGCTGAAGTCTAATGACGAGCTTCGGCGCGGTCTCCGGCGACCACGGATTGGTCTTATAATCAGAGGCGACGATTTGATCGGCGTATGCGCGCAAAAGCTGGCAAAGCGCGGCGACGTCGAGTCCATGATGTTGCGGCGCGAAGATCGACAAGTTGCGCTCGGCTAGTCCGAAAAAGTCGCACTGCTGGCTGCAAACGCCGGCTGTGTTTCGCATGCGTTGGATGCTCGAAATCTTTTTGGAGATGAACGAAGGCGCCAGCCGCCTGGATGAAGCCCTTTGAAAAACTGGTCGTCCTTCGTATCGGTGTTCAGCCAAAGCTGCTCGAGAACATCGTGCGCTTCATAATAACGTTGCTCGTTCCAGCACTGAAAAAGGCGCGATAAAATGGATGCTTTGCGATATCCGTCTGGTTTGGATCGACATCTTCAGCCGTCAAGCTCCGCCACGAATCGCGAAATCCTCTCGCCTTTGTTCATGAGAGGGCTTAATTTGCTCGCGGCTCAGATGATGAGCAAACCAGCACGCAGTCAGCTTTTCCGAGGCAAGACGGCACATGCCTCAGGCGGCTGAATTCTCACGGCCGGCACGGCTGTGCCACCATAGATGATGACAGGCGCGGCTCTTGGCCATTCTGCTGGTCGTCATCTCAGTTTTGATTTTCTGTTCCGCACTTTTTTCCGGACTGGAGACGGCGCTCTTCTCGCTCAAGCCGCATCAATTACGCCGCCTGGAAGAGCATCATGCCGGGCTCACGTAAATTCATACAGCTCTTCCGGGAAAATCCGCGTCGCGTTCTCAACGTGCTGCTCTTGGGCGACGGCCTGGTGAATGTGCCGCTGGTCATTTTGTGTCTCTTTCTTCTTGTGGGAAGGCCCGTTGGCAGCACGCATTCCGCAGTGGCTGGCAGCGATTGTGATCTTCGCAATTGTCGTGCTGCTTTGCGATTTGATTCCCAAGCTCCTGGCCCTTTCCGCGCCTTATCGACTCTCCGCCATCGGGGCGTTCACGTTGCAGATATCGATGCCGCTGCTCGACCGCGTCGGTCACGGACTCGAGAGCGATCAGCGCTTGTGTTGTCGATCTTCTCACGCCGTCGCATCTGCGCACCCGCCCGCGCTTGAGCGACGAGGAGCTGGGAACGCTGGTTGAAATGGGCGAAGAGGAAGGCGCATTGCATGAAGGAGAAGCCGAGATGATCCAGGAAATCATCAAACTCGGCGATAAAACCGCGAAAGATTGCATGACGCCGCGCGTCGATAGTTTCACGCTGCCAGACGATTTGACGAACGAGGAAGCGATCGCGCGGTTGAAGGAGAAACGTCACCGCCGCGTTCCGGTTTACGCGGACACGCCCGATCAAATTCTCGGGATCATCGACGTGAAAATGTTCCTGCTCGATCCGTCGGATCATTACACGGAAAAATTAATCGCTCCCTCCTTTGTGCCCGAGACGATGCGCGCGCTGGAGTTGCTCAAGCTGTTTCTGACTCATCCCCAGGGGATGGCGGTGGTGGTAGATGAATTTGGCGGCACCGAAGGAATTATCACGATGGCGGATATCGTGGAGGAAATTCTTAGCGACGCGCTTCCGCGGGGAGATGTCGATCTTTACATCGAGCCGCTCGAGAACGGGAAATTTCTCGTGAGCGGAAACGCGCGGCTCGACGATTTAAGCGAACATCTCGGGTTTCAAATTGAGGCGGAAGGAATCGACACGCATCGGCGGATTTGTCTTCACGCGGCTGGGTTATTTGCCGCCTTCGGGCACAAAACTCGAGATTCCGCGACTCGCCATCACGGTGCGTCGGGCTGGGCGTAAACGAGATCGAGGAAGTTCTGCTGGAAAAACAACCGGCTGCGGCATTGACGAAGCGCCCGCACGCACCAGCGCTGCAGCATGATGATCGCATTCATTATTTTCTGCTGCTGGATTGTTTCGTTCTTCTTCAACGGAATCGAAAGCGGGCTGCTTTCGATCGATCCAGTGCGACTGCGCCAAAATGTGAAGCGTCGCGTGCCAGCGGCCGTGCGGCTCAATCGCTTGTTGAAACATCCGGAGCGGCTGCTCGTAACGGTTCTGCTCTTCACAAATGCGGCCGACATTCTCGGTCTGCTCTTGCTGACGCGGCAACTGGTTCAATCGTTCGGATATGCCGGATTTTTCTTCGCGCTGGTAATCGCATTTCCGGTCTATCTCTTTCTGCTTTCCGTCCTGCCGAAATCGCTTTTTCGGCGATTTCCATTTCGCGCTTTGGCGCGTCTTGCCGGCGTACTCGAATTCGTGTCGATCCTGCTTTCGCCGATACTCGAACTCGGCGCGCGGCTGGGGCAAGCTGCTCCTGCCGAGGCGCGCGGCGAAACACGCTCGGCTTTTTGCCGCGCGCGAAGAGCTGAAGCAGATCACGACACAAAGTGAGCGTGAGGGCTCTCTCACCGCCACCGAGCGTGCGATGATTCACAACGTCGTTGACTTTCGTGGAACGTCAAAGTGCGCGACGTGATGGTGCCTCTGCGAAATGTCGTCGCGGTGCAGCCGAGCGCATCAACCGAGGAAGCGCTTGAGCTCAGGCGCTTCCTCAGGTCTGGATCGTCTGCCTGTGATTACGCCGCGACGGTCAGCCGACTCGGATTGATCAACGTTCTCGATATTCTGCTCGAACAAAATGGAGCCAGGCCGCTGAGCAATTACGTGCGGCGAATCGTGACTGACGACCGAGGACGAGATTAGCTTACCGTATTGTCCAACGGTTGCGTGCCGCGCGCGCTTGGTTTGGCTGCTGTTCTGGATAATAAAAGAAATCTGCGCGGAATTGTCGCTATTGAGGATTTGATCCGGCGTCTCGTTTCTTCGACCGAAGCGACGAGTTTAATCAGTCCAAGGGCGAAACATCTTCATTGCCTAAGATTGCTGCCGCACTAACGAGCGCGACGTGCGAAAAGGCCTGCGGAAAATTTCCGAGCTGACGCTTTTCGCGCGGATCGTATTCTTCTGAAAGAAGTCCGAGATCGTTGCGCAGATTGAGCAAGCGTTCGAATAATTCGCGCGCTTCTTTTTTCCGGCCGAGCAGATGCAAACAATCGGCCAGCCAAAAAGAACACGGAAGAAAAACGCCTTCCCGGCCTGGCAATCCATCAACGCTTTCTTCCTGCGGTCGATAGCGCAGCACAAGACCGTCCTGCATCAAGCTCGCGTTCAATCGCCTCAATCGTGCCTGCGCACGCGTTCGTCAGTGGCTGGCAAGAAATCCGGTGAGCGGCATCAACAGGAGACTCGCGTCCAACGCATCCGACCCGTAAAACTGCGTGAATGCTTTCTTCTCGACGTTGTAGCCGCGCTCGCAAACTTCCGCGTGAACTTGATCGCGAATTCTTTGCCATCGCTCGCGGTGTTCGTCGGCCGCGCAGCCGCATTCCTCAACAAGTTTAACGGCGCGATCGAATGCCACCCAGGCCATCATTTTCGAATGCGTAAAATGCTTTCGTCCGCCGCGCACTTCCCAAATTCCTTCGTCCGGTTTCTGCCAGTTTGATTCCAGGAATTTCATCAACTGGACCATCAGAGCCCAATCCGGGTCCTCCAGTTTGAGTCCAGCGCGATCGGCCTGCCAAATAGCGGCCAAGATCTCCCCATAAACGTCGAGCTGAAATTGATTGGAAGCCGCGTTGCCGATGCGGACTGGTTTGGAATTTTCGTAGCCTGACAACCAGGGAATTTCGAATTCTTCGAGCCGGCGTTCGCCCCGCACGCCATAGATTGCCTGCATTTGCGCCGGGCTGCCGGCGATGGCACGCAGAAGCCATTGGCGCCAGGATTTGGCTTCTTCGCGATAACCCGATCGCAACAACGCGAGCAAAATTAAAGCCGCATCCCGTAGCCAGCAGAAGCGATAATCCCAGTTGCGGACGCCTCCTATTTCTTCCGGTAACGAAGTCGTGAGCGCGGCAACCAAGCCGCCGGTCGGGGCATAGGTTAATCCTTTAAGGGTGATGAGCGAACGCATAACCGCATCGCGCCACTCGCCTTTGCCTTGAAATTGGCTCGACCAATCTCTCCAATATTTTTCGGTGTCGCGCAATGCGTGCTCGGCATTTACTTTCCTCGGCGGGTCCTCGTGCGAGGCGAACCAGGTGAGCACAAACGGGACGCGCTCCCCTTTCGCCACAGTAAACTCGGCGACCGTGGTTAAATCTTTGCCGTATGTTTCAATCGGCGTCCGCAAGATCAAACCATCAGGTCCCGCAATCGCCTCGAGCCCGCCGTGGCGCTGTCGCACCCATGGAACGATCTGCCCGTAATCGAAGCGGATGATCAGCTCCATCTGCATCGACACTTTGCCGCGCAAACCTTCGACGATTCGAATGATGTCGGGATTCTCTCCGCGCGGAGGCATGAAATCGATCAGGCGCACGGCGCCGCTTTTCGTTTCAATTTCTGTCTCCAGGATGAGCGTGTCGTCTCGATACCGGCGACGCGTTCTCTCGATCTTCTCGTCGGGATGGAAAACCGCCAGTGGCCATTTTCTCCGGCGCCTAGCAGCGAAGCAAAGCACGCCGGCGAATCGAATCGCGGAAAGCAAAGCCAATCAACGCACCCGTCGCGACTCACGAGCGCGCCGGTCTGCGTATCACTCAGAAACGCGTAATCTTCGATCTTTGTTCCGCCCGTCGTCATGGTTCCTTCGCAATGGATTCGGACTTCGCCAGCTCGGCGATTCCATCACGCGTCAATCGGAACACGGTCCATTCATCCATCGGTTTCGCGCCGAGAGCGCGATAAAACTTGATCGCAGGATCGTTCCAATCGAGCACCGCCCATTCCATCCGGCCGCAGCCGCGATCGCGAGCGATCTTGGCGAGATCGACAAGCAACGCGCGCCCGTAACCTTTGCCGCGCTTTTCTGGCTTCACGAACAAATCTTCGAGATAAAGTCCAGGCCGACCGAGCCATGTCGAAAAATTGTGAAAGAAAACGGCGAAACCCAACCGGCGTATCTTTCTTCGAACGCGAGCAAAACCTCGGCGGCGGGTTTTTCGCCGAACAAAACATCGACAAGCTGTTCTTCTGTCGCGGTGACCTCGTTCGGCGCGCGTTCGTAGGTTGCCAGATCGCGAATCAATTGAAGGATCGATCGGCACATCTACCAGACGCGCCGAACGAATCTCGAAATCAGTTTGCATCTTCATTTGCCTGCTGATTGTCGATGAGACAGAGACGTAAGCAACTCACCGCAAAATTGCCGGCTTACTTCGTCGTTACGGCCGACAAGCGCGCGACCGATGCGACTCAGGCCTTCCGCGAACATTTCCGTGTTCACGCCCATGCCGATGCGGAAGTGGTCAGGCATTTCGAAGAAGCGGCCCGGAACCGCCGAGGTTTCGAATTCGACTCGCAGCCGTTCAGAAAAATATCGGCGTTACCATTCCGCAATCGCACAAACGAGGTCGTGCCCCAATCGGTCTGCACGGCGGAAAGTGCAGGCTGCTGCGCCAAAAAATCGCGAAGCAATTTGCGATCCGCTTCCACGATGTCGGCGTGCCCTTTCGCGAAGCAGATCCAGGTGCTTGAATGCCACGACGCTGAGAAGCTCGCCTGGATAAACCGCCGTTGCGGCATAGAGATCATTCAGGCGCTGCATCTTCCGGGCGAGATCGGGATGCGCCAGGATCCATCCGCAGCGCAGTCCGCTGACGCCATAAACTTTAGTCAAACTGCTGGTCACTAAAAACTCGGGACCGAGGTGGAATGAGGTTCGGGCGTCTCCTCGTATACCGCGTCGAGGTAAACCTCATCGACCAGCACAAGCGCTCCGACACTGCGCGCGATGTCGCCAACTTCGCGCAGCACCGAATCCGGCGTAAGCACGCTCGTCGGATTATGCAGATTCGTGATCACGATCAGTCGCGTCTTCGGCGTGACGGAACGACGAATCTCGCCGGATCCACTGCCCAGCCATTTTCTTCCGTGCGTCGGAAGCGTTTCACTTTCGCGTCCGAGATACCGGGCGACGTCGAGAATCGGACCGTACGCTGGATGCTCGATTAAAACTTCATCGCCCGGCTCGATGATCGCAGCCATGGCCAGGTGATTTGCCATCGAAGTGCCGGCGGCTTCCACTACGCATTCGGGATCAACGCCGTGGTGCCCGGCGATCGCGGACTGCAGAGGCGCATAGCCGTAGCTGTTGTCGCCATTGATTTCGAGTTCTTCCAAATCCACTGGCAGTTCGTGAAGAGGAAAGGCGGCGACGCCACTGGTGGCGAGATTGAACCGGGCGCGGCTCCGTGTCTTTGACCAATGCATGTAGTCGGAATGCTTGTGTCTCATGAATGGGCTCGTTTGAATCTGCTCCAACAATAATAAACCGGGAGCGCGGACAGCATGATGCAGAGCGCAATCGCGCTGTTGCCAGGGCGAGCCACGATCGCGCTTCCGACAATTCCGGCGCAGGACAACACAAACAGAATAGTCGTGAATGGGTGTCCCGGCGCGCGATAGATCGCGTGTCTGCTCCAACCTGGCGGCTGCGCAGAACGAAAGCGATGCCGCTGTCATCCCGAAGAAAATGAAGTCGACAGTAATTGCAAAGTTCAAAATCTCGCCATATGTCCCAGAACAGGCGATGACGATTGCCGCTATACCCTGAAGGACGATGGCGACTACCGGCGCTCTCGATCGCCCCGAGAGTTTACCGACGCTTCGAAAAAAAGACCGTCGCGCGCCATTGCGTAATACACGCGCGGAGCTGTCAGCATGCTTTGGCTGAGGAATCCGAGCGTCGAAATTGCGATTGCGGCCGCAATCCACTGCGCACCGCGTTCGCCTAGCGCAACCCGCATCACGTCGGAAGCAGGCGTCGTTAGTCGCATCGAGGCCAGCCGGGCCGAGCACGCGCAGGCAGACAATGTTGACTGCAAGATATAAGCGCGACCACACCGGCGACGCCCATGCAGCAGGCCGCGTGACAAATCGCGGCGTGCATCGCGCATTTCACCGGCGACGAAAGTCGCGGTTTGCCATCCGCCATAGGCGAAGGCGATCGGAACCATGGCGGCCCCGATGCTCTTCAGAAGGCCAAACGAAACCGGCTGTCCGAGCAGCGGTTCCGATTTGAGCGAACCGCCACCGAGCGCCATGCCCAGCGCCACCAGCGCGGCAATTGCAGCCGATCTTCAACAGCATAAGAACGCTTTGGACGTTGCTGCCGGCGCGTGCTCCCAGGCAGTTGATGGCAGTCAAACTCAGCAGCACGATTGCGGCAAGAACGCTGTCGCTCCAGCTTACTCCTGTAAGTCCGCGGAAATAGGATGCGAAGATAACCGCCACCGCGGCCATGCCGCCGGTCTGTGTGACTAGTAGCAGTCCCCAGCCGTAGACGAACGCGACCGAAGGATGATATGCCTCGCGCAGGTAGAGATATTGGCCACCAGCTCCCGGCAGACGTGTAGCGAGTTCAGCCCAAATAAACGCGCCGCACATCGCGATGAACCCGCCGAGAACCCATACGCCGAGGATCAAAAACGGCGTGTGGACACGGTGCGCCACTTCGGAAGGATTGGCGAAGATTCCCGCGCCTACGATGCCGCCCATTACGATCATCGTGGCATCGAACAATCCCAGCTGACGGCGGGGTTTCGGTGCGTCCAACATTAACCTTTTATCTTGTTGCCAGATTCAGTCTGTAGATTCCGAACTCCGGAGTGGCTTGTATCAGCGTCGCCGTCTCGCCCCAGATGCCGTGCGAATTCAGGATAGTAATGCCAGCCACCAAAATGTGTTGGTTGTGAAAACAAGATGCGTCGCGCCACGGCTCCTTAGCTTCGCAAGATCGACAATCAGCTGCTGGTTGTCGATCGGATTGCCCTGGTAGATTCCGTCTTTCTCGAGGAAGTGCCAGCCTCGCCGTTCCGCATAGTAGAAAATAGTCGGATCGCCCGTTGTCTGCTGCGATGATCAGTGCATCTCGGGGCTGTGAGCTTTCTTAATTCCAACCCAGCATCGCGAAGCTCCGCGGCCGACCGATCGATAAAGCGGTCGAAGATAGAACCAGGAGAGAACAGAAAAGTGAGATCGCGAGCGAAGATCGAACAACATGATCATCGCGACGCGCGAATCAGAGATCTTCGATCCGATAAATGCGCAAGCTGCGCCGGCAAAAGCGGCAGTGATCGGCACGAGCGGAAGCTGATACCACGGATGACGATTGCCATAGCCCACGACAATGATGAAGAGAATCGTCGCAGCGAGCCACCAGTGAAAGACGCGTGTATATTTCGCCGTGCGGTGCCACGAACAGACCGGCAAGCGCCAAGACCGAGAGGATCGGCGTGAGACTCGAAATGTCGCGGTCAGCGCGCACGATCTTCCAATACCACGAAAACTTTTCGATCCGAATTCCACCCGCGCCGAAGAAATGATGCGGATAAAATTTCTCGGAAATTTGGTGCGCGTGCCAGTACACGCGATTGAAGGCAAAATTGTAATCGCGGCGAAAAGCCAGAGCGGCGGTTGTCTCACAAAATTCCAGCGCCATTTTTGCCAGACGAGGAACAGAAGCGGCGCGCCGATGATGGCGCTCGGAATTTGATTAGCAGCGCCAAGCGAGATCACGATTGCGGCTGCAAATAACGACGTCGATTTTTCCGCTGTCGATCCAACGCAGGAAGAAATAGAGACCGATCAGTGCCAGACTCAGCGAAGGAACATCCGGCATGAACGAGCGCCCGGCGAAAACATTGAGCGGCGCGAAGCTATAGAAGAACGTCGCCCAAATGGCCGCTGTGTCGCCAAAGATCTCCCGCACCAATAAAAAGAAAAACGGCAGCGACGCGGCGAAGAAAATTACAGCCTGCAAACGTCCAATCCATTCATGAACGCCGGCAAGTTTGTAACAGATCGCGGCAACGAACGGCAAGATTGGGAACTCGGTCCCCACATAACCCGGGGCATCGCCTGCCCAATCAATCTGCGGATGAGTAAAATGAAAACCGTTCTCCTCAAAGTTTCGCGCGATGGCCGCAACGTCGCTTTGTCGCCAGCTCCAGCGGTCGATGTACGGCTGATCGATTAAAATAAGCCGGGCCGCCACCGCCAGGATTGACAAGGTTATAGCGAGCTTGGCCGTTCGCATCATGCAACGGCGTCTTGACAAACAGCCTCGGCAAAGTCAATCGAGTACGGTAATCTGACTCGCGGAGAAGGCGCTCGCATGAAACTAACAACTTTCGTTCAGTCGCAGGGATTCGTTGTCCTGGCACTGCTCATCGGTTGTGCAGCCGGCGCGATGTATGCCCAAAACGAGCCGATTCTTGTGCCCGATGTAGTCGATTATGCAGAAATTGCTTCCCATTTTGCCAGACGCACCGCAAGGATGGACCGCCGATAAGCCAGAGGGGTCCACCGAAGATGTCGGCGGATTCAGAATTACCAACGTCCATCGCGATTACCACAAAGGCGAAGGCGACAAAGCCCCGAATGCCGCGATCAGCATTCTCGATTCAATAGCGAATCCGGATTACGTGAGCGCCACGACAGCTGCTTGGAATAACAACAGCGAAACCAGCGAAGGATACAGCAAGTCGGTCACGATTGACGGCAATCCCGGTTTCGAGGCGTTCGAAAACGAAACCAAACATGCCACTCTTTGGGTCATGGTCGCCAACCGCTATTTTCTTCAGATTGAATTGCAGAACCAGGATCCGAAGGAATTGCAGGAATGGGTCAAACGCGTCGATCTGAAAAAACTCGGCGACGATTAAGTGAAGGCTGGAGTCGGCCGTCCTCGGCGGCGCACGCATCTAAGCGCATGACGGACTAACGCGAGCAAGTCACAACTCATTCACCTTGACTTCGCTGCTTCGCCAGCCATCGGCACAAAGCGAACCGGCAACACGGCGCGCCGCTGCAGCTGGCCATTCTTCTTTTTCGAGAAGATAAAGCTCCTGATCTCGAAACTGCCCACCGGAATAATCATCCGCCCGCCTTCTTTCAGTTGATCGATCAGCGGTTTCGGCACGTGATCGGGGGCGCACGTAACGGTAATCGCATCAAACGGCGCATGTTCCGGCCAGCCCTTGTAACCGTCGCCAGCTTTCGCGTGCACATTTTTGTAACCAAGACGCTGAAGAGTAGCCTCGGCGGTTTTCGCAAGCGGCTCGATAATTTCAATCGAGTAAACTTCCGCAACCAGTTCCGCCAAAATCGCCGCCTGATATCCAGACCCGTGCCGATCTCAAGGACGCGATCGCCACTCGACGGAGTGCAATTGCTCCGTCATAAAGGCGACGATGTACGGTTGCGAAATGGTTTGACCGTAACCAATCGGCAGCGGCTGATCGGTGTAGCTGGCTGCGCGCGAGTCTTGGGGCACAAATTCTTCACGCGGGACTTTCGCAGATCGCTGCCAGCACCCGCTCGTCGTGAACGCCGCGTGGCATCAACTGCTCCTGCACCATCCGTTGGCGCTCGCTGGCAAGATCGACAACCGGCGCGGGCTTCTGACCGCAACCGCTCGCTGCAAGCACAGCGAAAATCAGCCATTGCAGCAAACTCGTCGCATGACGAAAAATACACCGGACACAACCCACGCGAAAGTTGTCGCCGTCGCACTGTGCGCGACACGTACGCGCTCCATTGTTACTCCGGCGTCGCGCTTCGCGCAGCGAAGGGAGCTACAGCAAATTCTTCGTGTCCTTCCATGCTCTTCGTGGTTAATTTCACCGGCTTCAATCATGTCTGATGAACGCAAAACTTTAGAGCAACGCGCGACGATGACCGACATCGAGCGGTCTGCGGCATTCGGCATCGCATGTACTTGCAACCGCGATTCTGAAAATCTGGCCGGAAGCGCAGTTCGCTGCCGGGCCGCCGGTCGAGAATGGTTTTTATTACGATGTCGATCTTCCGCACCGCATTTCGCCTGACGATTTCGAGAAGATCGAGGCGGAGATGAAAAAGGAGATCAAAGCGAACCATCCGTTCGAGCGGATGGAAGTTTCGCGCGATGAAGCGCTCGAACTTGGAAAGAAAGGCCGGCTCGCGGCGCTGGGCGAGCGATCCGAGCCGAGCAAATTCAAGATCGACATCATCGAAAACATTCCGCCTGACGAGAAAATCTCGCTCTATCGCAGCGGCGACTTCATCGATCTTTGCGCCGGGCCGCACGTGATGCGCACGGGAAACATCGGCGCGTTCAAGCTGACCAACGTGGCGAGCGCTTACTACAAAGGCGACGAAAAGAATCCGCAGCTTGCAGCGCGTTTACGGCACCGCGTTCAAAACCAAAAAGGAACTCGACGACTACTTCGCGATGCTCGAGGAAGCGAAGAAGCGCGATCATCGCAAGCTCGGCACGCGAACTCGAGCTTTTCGTTTTCGACGACGACGTCGGCCCGGGTCTGCCAATGTTTCTTCCGCGCGGCGCAGTGATCGCCGAAGAACTGGAGAAGCTCGCGAAAGAAACCGAGTTCGCCGCCGGTTATCAACGCGTCCGCACTCCGCACATCGCGCGCGAAAGCTTGTACAGAAAGAGCGGTCACCTTCCCTACTACGCCGAGTCGATGTTTCCGCCGATGGACAGTCATGAAGGCGCAAGGTGAAGCACGTTCGATGGGTCAAGCTGAACTACGCGATTGCCGAGAGTCGAGGTAGCAATCGTCGAAGCTGAAAACGAGAATCGCCTGATCCAATATCGCGAATTCAAACGAACTCCAGACACGAGCTGACTGGCAATCCGATCATTATTACCTCAAAGCGATGAACTGTCCGCATCATCACAAGTTGTTTGCGGCGCTGCCTCGCAGTTATCGCGATCTGCCGTTGCGGCTGGCGGAGTACGGGACGTGTTATCGCTACGAGAAGAGCGGCGAGTTGTTCGGACTCATGCGGGTGCGCTCGCTGCAGATGAACGACGCCCATCTCTACATGACGCCGGAGCAGTTCGAAGCGGAGTTCAACGCCGTGAACGAGATGTATCTGAACTATTTCAAGCTCTTCGGGATCGACAAATATCTGATGCGTTTCTCGACGCACGATCCAGCCAAGCTTGGCCAAAAATTTGTCGATGAACCGGAGCTTTGGAAACAGACCGAAGAAATGACGCGCAACGTGCTAAAGAATTCCGGAATCAATTATGTCGAAGTGCCGAACGAAGCGGCGTTTTACGGGCCGAAGATCGACGTGCAAGCGTGGAGCGTGATCGGACGCGAGTTTTCCATCGCGACCAACCAGGTCGATTTCGCGCAACCGCGCAGTTTCGATCTTCGCTACAAAGACCGCGACAACATCGACAAGATCCCGATCTGCATTCATCGCGCGCCGCTCGGCACGCACGAACGTTTCATCGGATTTCTGATCGAGCATTACGCCGGCAATTTCCCGCTCTGGCTGTCGCCCGAACAGGTGCGCATCCTCACCATCGGCGATGATCCGAAGTTACTCGATTACGCGCGATCGATTCTGAACGAACTGCGCGCTCATCAAGTCCGCGCGGAAATCGACGAAAGCACCGACAAGATCAACGGCAAAATCCAGCGCGCCGAGCAAATGAAAGTGCACACCATGTTCGTGATCGGAAAACGCGACATGGAAGCCGACGCCGTCAGCGTCCGCGTCCACGGCAAAGGCAATCTCGGCGCCAAACCGCGCGCGCGAAGCAATCGCGGAAATCTTGCAGTCGATCAAAGAACGACGCGCGTGAGAGGTCAACCGCGCGAACATTTGCAGGTCCTCGCACGAAAATAGTTTTCAGATGATCGCGTTTGTCGCTTTTCGCGGCTCATTTGTCCATCGCAGCTTGAGCGGATGATCGGATCAGAAGATCGCATCGCCGGATGGAAGTTTGCGATGTGCTGCTAACGGAAGATCAGACAGAAGAAGGCCGTGTAAAGATCCAGCTGATTGAGGTCAGTTCAGGTAAAGTTGTTGCTGGACTTGGCCGAGAGGTGGTCATCCGCATGCGAAAGATTGTAAACTTCTCTGGGCACCTGATTCGCAACGTGTCGCTTTCTACGAAGCCAGTTTTCGCGGCGGCGAGACGAGGGTGTATTTCCGGAATGATACTGGATTTACCGAATCACCTTTGCCGGAGCTGGGCGGTTGCGCCACAGCTGCCCAGAAAAAGACTCAAGGCGCAAGGGCGTTCTTAAATTTATCGAATACAACGCTGCGCCTAAAGAGTGGCCTCAAGTCTGGAGCGCTTTAGTCATTGTTGACGACCAAGGATGGGAAACCACTGGACGGAGAATTGCGAGGGTGCACTCAGACCGTCACCATCGCATTTGACGCTAAACACAAAGCGTCGGTGCAACGTGTGACCGAAAAGCCGAAAGAGCATCGAGGCAAGCGAGACATGAGCAAACGCCGTCTGCGTCCCCCGTTCACGGCAAAGGCAATCTCGGCAGCAGAACCGCGCAGTGAAGTGGTTGACGATATTTTTGCCTCGATCAAAGAGCGACGGAGCTGAACTAGGTCTTTTTTTAACTTCAGGCCTCAATCGGTTCTGTCACCGATTGGTCGCGTTCCCATCCTTCATTTTCCAGTTTGAGCTGCTCGATAGCAATGCGCGTTCGCATTCGCATCCAAGTCCGGCAGTATCTGGTATTCAGAGACCCAGCAGCGGCAGATTTCGTAAGATAGAACGTAAAGCTTTCGCCCCCGCAGCCCCATCGCAGAGATCGAGCAGCAACAGAGTCTTCGGTGGAAGTCTTTGAGCTGAAACCCCGAGCCCCTGCCGTGGCACCCAAGCGCCAGACTTTCGCTGGCCCAGCTCTCGAATTCCGGGTCGTGGGTAACGCCGCGTCCAAGCGGCACCCGGAGCTGTGGCCCGGCGCGACTCCGTGGTGATCTTTCGATCTATCTGCTAGAATCGCCCTCCTTTCGCGATGCTGAATGACCGTGTCGCACGCCGCAGTCCGCCGATTTTGCTGGATACCGGCAACGAAGCGGCCATCCCATTTGACGCGGAATTTGAAGTTTTGTAAGGGATCTGAAACGCGTCGGTTAATTGTAATTCGCCGATTAATCGTTTTTCGGCAATGAAATGCAGATATGAAGCAGCGGATACGAAAACGCGACTTTGTCAATATTTGAGAGGTTCCGCGATCCGCGCGGTGGCAAAAAAGCGCCGAGCAACGCCATTGTTATCGGGTGGATTTCGGCCCAAGATAAACAAAGGCCTTCAAAACACTTCGGTTAACGCAGATAAATTAGTGATAGGGCTCTGCCCTCGTCCCGGACGAGAGAACAAAATGTAAGCTGACGCCCGGAAGGAATAGCGACGCCCATTGGTGGGGAGTGTTCTTTGCCGTTGATACCTCGTTGATAAAGAACGAGACCATCGCCCGTTTTTCCTGATTCAATCTTCTTCGGTGCTTTGGCGCTCGATTTTTCATTTTTGATCGCCATCGCCACGAATTTCTCGACATCCTTAAACTGCGTGCTGGCGATCTGTATGGGCGATCGTCCTGCATCCGGACTAATGAAGACAGCCCTTCTGGGTAAAGAACGCAGGGCAGTCCTTGGTCGGCGCTGGACCCACGTCCAGAACCCATCCTTCAGGGCGCACTAATGGGCAACGCGGCTTTTGGTTCAAACAATTCCGCCGCGATACTTGTTCTTGTCCGAAATTTCCCGCATCGTGAGCAGAAGAGAACGATAAACGTGGATTGAAGCACCGGCAGCTAATGCGCTCGAGCTGTTAGTCTTGCTCACCCGACGGAATCTCTCCTTTCAAACAATCCGGAATTCGCCTGGGGACTGGCGGTACCCTCGCGCAGCTTCGTCGTGCTTCATCGGTATCGCAAGATTGTCCTGCATGTGCATCGAGTCGGGATTAATGGTGTGACAAAGCCGATCCTTTGCTGACGGTTTCGCCATTCGCCAACCTTCTCGATGCGCCGGATGACGTTTCAGTTCCGCCAAGTTTCGCGGCACCGAATGGGCGATAATATCGACGAAGTGAAAATGGTGCTTACCCGGTACGTGATTATGATTGCGCCGCGAAAATGCCAAAGCTTAATAAAATCGAACTTAAGCGTGATCTCAACGGTGCTGCAAAGCCTGGTTTTCGCGCAAAATTTCGCCGCCTGACTATCATCGTTAATGACAATCATTGGGATCGCGTTGCTCAACGTGAAGAAATGTGGCGAGGCCGCGGCAGAAACTTCAGAAATCGATAAACCGTGCCGGAATTTGAGCCGAGTTGAAATTTATGAATCACTGGCGGCAGCTCTGACCATGAAGATGGGACTATGTGGAAAGCGACAATCAGACTGAAAGGGGTTGATCTTTAAATGCAGATGGACAATGATGCCATCCCTCCGGCTTGCTTTTGGTGAAACAGCTGGAAAAAAGCGTCGGCTTGATCGAACACCGATGGGCTATGGCGCCCATGCTGACGGTAGCCGCTTTCTGGTCAAAATGCACCACAGGAACGCATGCATAAATTGACGCATGTTTTGCAAAAACCCAGCCCGGGCGCAGTAATACGTAAATTGAACGAAGGCATACC
>ERZ1370068.677-contig-1062_pt1 | contig 35676 bp, 57 predicted proteins | sample MGYA00561227_ERZ1370068 | MGnify/ENA primary metagenome ERZ1370068 (study PRJEB38410, sample SAMEA6850437) | metagenome | study: Metagenomic assessment of the ecological functions of the soil: analysis of the soil microbiota associated with the... | reverse complement strand
CAGTTACGTGACATTGCTACAAGACCGGCAGATCATGCGGCTCGGACATGCGCTTCTTAGTGTTTTCGTGGGCAAGGACCGTGGCTCCTGCGGCGTGAAGATGCGCGTTGTTATCGGTATGGTCGAAGTGCCAGTGGGTGTCGATGACGTATTTCACCGGAGCGTTGCCAAGGCCATCGAGAGCCTCTTTGAGCTTGGGCCAGGCGGGCGCAACGAAAGTGTCCACCACGAATTTGCCGTCGGGGCCGTTGAGGACTACCACGGCTCCGCCGGGACCGTCGAACATAGTGACATTGTCAGCAAGCTTTTGCGTTTCCATGGGAACGGCGTTGAACTTGGCGCGCATACTCGCGAGCAGGTCGGCCGCCGAAGGTGATTGTTGCGCGTAGCCCGCTGCGGAGGCGCGGAGCAGCCTCGCGGGAAAGAGGTGCGCCAGAAAGGCGCTGCCTGCCAACGTGGCTGAATATCGCAACATTTCGCGACGTGAGGTTTGCTTCTGTAAGAAATTGAATTTCATGTTCGTTAGTCCGTTCTTTCGATCAGGGTTTGTTTTGCCATACCTCATTAGACGCTTCGGACTCTGATTAGTGAAATTGTTTGTTTTGTTGTCTGTGATAAGATATACAAATAAGGCTAGCGCGATGGAGCTTCGTCAAATTCGGTCATTTCTCTCTATCGCCGAGACTCTGCACTTCGGGCGTACGGCGGAGTTGATTCATCTCAGCCAACCAGCCTTAAGCCTTCAGATACGAGCTCTGGAGGAGGAGGTCGGCGCGCGACTCTTCGAGCGGAACCGACGCAAAACAACGCTCACCGCGGCTGGTTTCGCCTTTCGCGATGATGCCGCTGCAGCGCTCTCGCAATTGGACCAAGCGATTCGCAGGGCGAGGCTGGCTGCCAAAGGAAAACTGGGACTATTGCGGATCGGCTTCATCTCAACTGTGGGAAGTGAGATTGTGCCCAATATCATTCGTCAGTTTAGAGAGTTAAATCCCGAAGTAGAGTTCTCTTTGCGCGCTATCACCACGGCGGATCAGGTACAGATGCTGGAGACCGGGTCGCTCGACATTGGATTTCTTCGTCTGCCGATTGGCGGGCACTCGGCCCTCGATGTTGTCACAGTGCATCGCGAACCGTTCGTACTCGTAGTACCCGCGTCCCATAAACTGGCAAAAAGGAAAAGGGTGCGCCTAAGCGAAGTGTCGGGTCGAGGACTTCGTGATGTATGAGCGTACCTATGCCCCTGGATTCCACGATCTAATCTTCGGGATGCTTCGCGATGCCAGGATTGTTCCCAATGTTTCCCAGACCGCGGCAGAGCTCTCAACGCTGATCTCGCTAGTCGATGCGCACATGGGTATCACCATTTTGCCCGCATCGGCGGTCAAACATAGTGTTGCTTCGGTAATCGCTTGTGAACATTGTAGACCAGATACCGATGTCTGAAATTGGTATCGCTGTCAGTAAACGAGTTCGAGCGGCAGTCGTAGACAACTTCAGATCTTTCGCTCTAAAAAGCTTAGGTCGGGCAAGGAACTCTTTGCACGCTAATCGGAGTTGACTTCCGCGCCGGAACTCCGGGCGGTGTTATGCGTGCGACGGCTCAGATATAACAGGCGATCATCCTGTGCGATCAACGTGGTGAAATGCTTAACAGTGCTCTTGACCCGGTCGCCCTTGCCGTTGGCTTCCATCGAGTCGACCTTGTAGTAAGGTTGTCTTAGGCTGGAGGCCTTGTATGCGCACTTGGAAACCGTTTCAGGATGGTCAGGGTTCAGCCTGATTGGAGATTTCGCTGTCTGGCTAAGATCCTTGGGATTCGTGCCGTAATGCACTCACTCCGTAATGCTCGGGCGATCCACCAGGGTTGTTGGTTGTCCACCTGACAATTGTCAAATAGGAGTCAGCCTGTTCAATTTCTGGCCCTTGGGTGATCTTGACGCTCGCAGCTTCTTAGTAGTAGAGCCACCTGCGCGGCTGCTGGCTGGACAGAGTAGGCTGGCCACCACTACTCATCGCCAGCTTCAGAAGCAGTCTGTTCATGGACAGACCTCCGGCTGAATCAGCTAAATTCATATTTCCTTGGCGAACGATGAAATGGGCATGGAGGCCCCGGCGAATTTATCCGTCGACACCATCATCTGCCGTTTAGCGGTTTGCACGGAATAGGGTGCGGACTCGGGCAGGCGCAACGTCGCAGATTTCCGATGCGCAGGGCGGAAGCGGCGGAGTGGGATGAGAACTCGTTACCTTGCGGGTCGAGCCGAACCGCCCGGTCATGCAAGTGCCCGTAAAGGTATCGCTGTCGGGGTAGGGTGTCGTGAAGCCGTCCGTGAGCGTCTGCAGGAACGCGACGATCTGGTCTCTCCTCCTGATCCGTCAAGCCGAGATTGCCGGTCGTCATGTCGAGGTTGTTCGGGACCTCCGGCATGGGCCAGCAGTCCACTTTCTCGGTCGTTCCCGCCGGGCAGTGTCCGGAGGTGACGTCGAACGATAAACGTTGTCGCGCGTGTTGTAGAAGTGTACGAGCTGCTTCAGGCTCTTGATGTAGCCATTGTGGAAGAACTCCTTCTGGAAGTAAGGCCCGGGCGCCTCGGTGGTGGGACACTGTGGCGGTGTCATGGCCACGTTGCGCGCCGTAGACACCTGCATCTGGCCGTCGACACTCGGTGCAAACGGTGTCCAAGTCTGAGTTCGGGTTGGGGGCGGAACCGAAACCGCTTCTGAGGAAAGTCCCCATCCCAGATCTCTGTAGCCGAAGCCGAAGGGATTGGCGGTGAACCCGAAGGAATCCGGCGTGGTCTGATAGATAGAAGGCATCCCTGGGATTCAGGGGCAGCCCTTCATTGGCCGAGCCGAAGCAGGTGAACAGGGGGTTCACGGCGGCGGCCTTGCTGGTGTCGGTCTGACCTGGCGGTCGAGAGTGGTCCCTCTTCCGTCGACGTGGCATGAGTTGCAGTTGCCTTTGCCGTCGAACAGCTGGTAGCCGGCCATCTCGTCTGCAGTCAACGTGTACTTGCCCTGCCAGGAAGGCGTCGAATTTCGACGAGAAAGCGCTGACGTCCAGTGAGCCCTCGTATCGCGTCAAGCGGACTGCCCCCAGTGATTGAAAGCCTCGTTTGCCTCGCAGGCGGTCTTCCGGCTTTAGCTGAACCGGCGTGAGTGTTCGCGCCGAACACCGCAGCCCCTCCAGGGGTTGCGCAGATCGCTCTCGGTATCGGGTGGAAACTTGATATCCAGCGAGCCCGCGCCCCATACCTGCTCGAAGAGAGGTCTGTACTCAGCCTGCGACAGCTTGAACGCGATGCAAGCAGTGTCGGGTTGCCCATTTCCTGAGTATCGACGGGAGGATGCTGTGCCTGCTCGGCGTCGGGACTTGCTAGCAGAATATCCGGTCGCGCGTGAATCCCAGAAATTGCCGCCAAAGAAGAGGCCCTGGGTCTCGTTGTAGTGGAGTACTGGGAAAGAAGGGCGAATACGTGTATCTCTGCGCTGTCCGCTTGCCGGCCCGAAAGTGCACCGTTCCGGGATACGCGACCATCGTCAGATTGACCGACGGGATCGGTCCGCTGAAGCCGGCGTACGGCATGTGGCAGGAGGCGCAGGCCTGATTCTTGTTGGGCGACATGTTCTTGTCGAAGTTCATGAGCTCGCCCGAGCGATTCCATCAGCCCCAGCCCCGGTGTCCCTGAAGGGTCGGCGGCTGACCTGTTCGGCATCGGAGGCGGTAAGTGCGCGCCCACTGTGCCAGCGCCTCGGTCTTCGATGGAAGCATACTCGCGCCGCACCCTCGCGATCTCCGACTCTAAAATCGGCCGGGATGATACCTGAGGATATGGGTTGTAGTCGGGTAGCGACTGTTGATGCGGTTTGTCGCCAGTGTCCTTTTGCTCGAGTTGCCCCTGAACTGGCCGACTGCCCGTTAACGGTTTCCTGTGTTCTGAAGGGGCAGCGAAATGAGTCCAGTACCGGTCAGGAGAGCAACGATGGCCGCTGATGATAGAAGCGACACCGCGATCCATTTCATTTTTCTCTCATACGCTAACTCCTTTCGTAACTTCGGTCGGACGACCGGACGGTTCGGAATGAATCTGATGGCAGGTATGCTCGGTCGACAACATATCGGATTATTGGCGAGGGCTGCCTATGCCGGCCCCAGTGCAGGCGGTCGATTTGTTGAGGCATGGACCGCAACCCAATTCGACCCGGTTTCCCATTGAATGTTGTGCCGCCGATTTGAGTATTCACTTTGTCAAAATACTACGCACCCTGCCGACAGTGTCGCGGCTGTTTCGTAGTATTTTGCAGCACACTTATGGGGTAATGCCGCTCCTCTTAGGAGGTAGAAGAATGCATGATCGCTACATTACATGGCTTGTGCCCTGCACATTGGGCAGAAACGCCAGCGGTCAAGCTGGTCAGATTTGGGTCATGCCGCCGTCGACGAAGAGCTCGATGCCAGTGACGTAGCTACTTTCGTCGGAAGCGAGGAAGGAGACCACTTTGGCAACTTCGTCCAAGGTTCCCGTGCGACCGAGGGGTATTTTGTCCACGACGCTGTCTGGCGTATTGTTTGATTTGTTCTTCCGTCATGCCCAACGAATTGCGGTAGCCCGGAGAAGGAATCACGCCAGGACTAACGGCGTTCACGCGGATTTTGCGGTCTTTGAGATCCGTGGTGAAGGTGCGCGCGAAGGAACGCACGGCCGCTTTGATGCGCTATAGACGCTGAACGCGGGCGACCCTGTTACTGAAACGATCGACGCATTCAGAATGATCGAGCTTCCATCCTTTAGAAGCGGGAGCGCCTTTTGCACGGTGAACAGAAGACCCTTGACGTTGGCGTTGAAAATCTTGTCGAAGTGCTCTTCGGTGATTGCGCCGAGCGGGGCGAATTCTCCGGTGCCAGCATTGGCGAAAGAGAATGTCGATGTGGCCTTTCTGCTGCTTTACGGTGGCGTATAACCGATCAAGATCGGCGAGATTTGAGACGTCGCCCTGCACCGCGGTAACGCTCTTGCCGATCTGCTTCACTGCCGCGTCGAGTTCGCTTTGACGACGGCCCGTGATAAACACGTACGCGCCCTCCGGCAACGAAGCGTTGCGCCGTAGCGAGACCGATTCCACTATTGCCTCCGGTGATGACTGCTACTTTTCCTTCCAGCTTACTCATGAGGGTTCTCCTGTTTGATTCGCCTTTCACGTGCGACGACTAGGCCGCGCTTTGCAATTCGACGGCTGAGTCCCGCGGTGTCAGCAGGTCGCCCAGCCCAATCCGACGAAGAAGCTCAGCGCGGACACGGTCCGAAACCATATTGACCACTTCCGCGCCATCCTGCGTCGGATCGATGTGCACGCGGAAAGGCCGCTTGCCAAATGGCGTATCGACCACCTTCACGATGGCGTCCGCGACGGCGGCTACGTCCGCATCGGCCGGCACAATGGACGCAAAGCCCTTGCGCACTTCGTCTGCGAAACCCTGCGTAAGGACCTGCCTCGTATTCGGCGACTCGTGCCTTGTCTGCCGGAGAACCGGCATGCGCGAAATGATTGGTGCCACCGGTGAAGGCGCCTGGAACAATGATGGAGGTCTCGATTCCCCACCGAGTCAGTTCACGCGCGTAGACGACGGCCAATGCATCCATCCCGGCCTTGGCCGCGAGCTACGGCGCCAGATAGGGTGGCGTTCCGCCCGCGGAGCTGCTGCTCGACACCCAAACTACAAGACCCCTTCTTTGCTTGCGCAACTGAGGCAATGCCGCACGGTTCACTCGCTGCGTGCTCAGGACGTTGACGTCATACAACTCAGCGAGTTGTTCGGGCGTGAACGCTTCGGCCGGACCAAAAACCATGTGTCCGGCGTTGTGAATGACCACGTCGAGGCGACCGTTCTTGGTAATGATCTCCTGGATGGCTGCATCACAAGATTCCTGCGACGAAACGTCCAGTTCGATGGTGCGTAGATCGACATCGTTATCCTTGGCGAACTTTTTCGCCTCTTCGACCTGTGGCGCATTACGGCCCTTGGTCTCGCGCATGCTCGCGTAGACAGTGTGACCTGCCTTTGCCAAAGCGCGCGCAGTCAAAGCGCCAAACCCACTCGAGGCGCCGGTGATGATGATGATCTTCTTTCATGTTGAATTTTCTTTCTGGTTCGAATTTGAGATGCAGCAAAATCAAGATTTGAAAAGGTCAGGCGAAGCCGCCATTGGCGACGCAGCACCTGCGCGTTTACCCAGCCGCCGTCAGGGTCCGGCGAGGAATGACACGACACCAGCGATGTCTTCCGCCTGTCCTAATCGTTCCAGCGGAGGAAGTTTTTTGAATTGTTCGATCTGCGCCTCGGTCTTTCCCTTTAGAAACAACTCGGTTGGGATCGGGCCAGGGGCGACGGTGTTGACCGTTATGTTTCGGCCGCGCAATTCATTGGCAAGAACCCGGACCAGGCCTTCCACGCCCGCTTTGGAAGCGATGTAGGGACCATAGTTCGGAAAGGACTTTAGCAATGACGCTGCTGGAGAAAGCGATGATGCGCCCGCCTGCGGGAACGTGCTGTCGCCGCTTGTCCCAGCACCAGAAAAGTTCCGCGCAAATTGGTCGCGATTACTTTGTCGAAAGTTTCGACATCGCCTCCGGAGATTGGAAGCAGGGGCATAATTCCCGCCGTGTGCACGACCACATCGATCGTGCCAAAGGCTTCGAGCGTCTGCTTGAAAGAGAGTCTCGACGTCCGCGGGCTTCGCCACATCCGCTTGCACGGCGATGGCTTTTCCGCCGGCGCCTTTAATTTCGGTTACGACTGCTTCAGCTTTAGCCGGGTTGCCGGCATAATGCACTGCAATAGCGAAGCCGTCGCTTGCCAGTCTTTTCGCCACTACACGTCCGATTCCACCAGACGCGCCGGTGACGATCGCGCTTTTGTTAGTGATGTTTTCATAATTCAAAAATACGCTTGTGCTTATCATTCGAAAAATGCATTGTTGGAATACGTGTTATGCGTGAGGTGCATTTACGGAACGTTGATCTGAATCTTTTGCACGCGCTGCATGCGCTCCTGGAAGAACGGCACGTCACCCGCGCCGCCAAACGCTGTTTCTTGAGTCAACCCGCGATGAGCCGCGCGCTGGATCGGTTGCGCGAGACCTTCGGAGATCCTCCTCTCGTTCGCACTGGGCGCGCCTACGAGCGGCACCGTTCGGGAGAACGCGTGTTGCGCGAACTGGAATCGATCATGCGTCCGGCTCGAAACCATGGTGCAAGGAGAGGAATTCTCTCCGGCGCGAAGCCAGGAACGTTTCCGCGTGGCCATGACCGACCACGGATCCACGCATTCTGTTGCCGGTGCTTCTCCAGCGGATACGCAAGGCGGCGCCTGATGCACGACTCGAAGTATCCGCCTGGCGAACTCAAGCCTATGAGGATGTTGCGGCAGGCCGTATCGATGTCGCTCTCAGTGCAGAAGCGGTCCCTCCCACGCTGGAATACGAGCTGATTTTCAATTTGGATTTTGTTTGTCTTGTTGGCTCCGCTCAGCCGGTTCGAACCCGTCGCTTTACACTCAAGCAATATCTGCAGCTGCCGCACGCACTGGTCGAAACCCTTGATGGTCAACAAACCATGGTGGATCGCCCTCTGGCGCAGCTCGGCGTGAAGCGGCGCGTCGCACTGCGCATTCCGTTCTTTATTCCAGCGATCTTTGCGATTGCGCGGACCGACTTGATTCTCACTGTGCCCCGCAAACTGGCAAAGATCGCTGCCGATGGCTGGTCTGCGCGTGGTGGAACCGCCTCGTGAGATCAAAGCCTTCCCGTATTTCATGGCCTGGCATCCGCGACTTGCTCAGGAACCCGCGCACGGCGTGGTTTCGCGAGCAATTGCGAATGGTTGCTCGAGGCATTCGAACGAAATAAGGGAATGCGCCTTATTCAGGAAGCTGAACACTACGGCGCTCTGCGAAGTCAGAGCGTTGAGCAGATGTTCCAAATCATACGTCCCGTTCCAACGTGCGAGAATCCAGAGCTCGAGCTCACCGTGAAGAAGAAGTAGAATTCATGATTGCGCCTAGAATCGTGCCAAAGCGAATCTGCTGCGCGTCACTGACCATGGCAGGCATCGGCGCAGTGGTTCTAGCGGCAGGCGCCTCCGACACGAATGTGGCATACCGCAGCAATTACTCCAGTCTCCGTGGTCAGACATTTCTTAGGCGCGCCGCGTCCGTTGCACTTGAGGCAGGGTGCCGCGCCGGTTGTGGTGGTGACGGGCGGCGAACGCGGCGGCGTGCAGGGAAAGTTTGCGCGGACTCGACGTGCTGGAGGCCGAGAATCAGCGATGGGAATCCGGTATGAGTTCGTCCGTGCGCGTCGGCATCGAAGCACTTGTCACGGCCGAATCCCCGAATCGCCGCAGTCGTCCTGATGTTATGTGATCAGCCGTTCGTCACTCGGGATGTGATTGTTGGACTTGTTAGGGCTCATTATGAAACGGGTTGTTCCATCGTCGCTTCGCAGCGACGGCGGCAGTTACGGCGTGCCGGCGTTGTTCGGTAGAAAGCCCATTTCGCCGAACTTGCGACGCTCAAAGGCGCGGCCGGCGCGAAACAGGTCATCCAAAAGCATCTCCAAAAAGTTCAGCTGCCGCCGTTCCTGAAGGCGAGATCGACGTGGACACGCCGGACGATTTTCGCGCGGCTGCAATCGACGAATTATTCCGACACGTCCAAGAGTGCAGACTTGAACTAGGCGGCTGCTCCGCCTGTTGCAGCGATGGTTGCGTGAATATCACCCTCGCGCTCACGGAGGAAGCCACCGCAACGATCGGAAAGAACTGCGGCAACTTCGGAAACGATCGCGAGCGCGATTTCTTCGGGGGCTCTGCGCTGCCGATGTCGAGTCCCGCCGGAGCGCAGTAGGTTTCTGGTCCCGGTTTCGAAATCGAGCGGTCGATATTCGCTCAGCCGCGCCAATAATTCAGCGTAACGTTTTCGTGGTCCGCAGCAATCCGAACATATCGAAGTGACGAGTGGCAAGAGGCGATCGAGCGCCAGCAGATCGCGACCGAAATTGTGATTCATGACTAACGCCGCGGTTTGCGCGTCCGGACGAAAATCTGCCGCCAGTTCCGATGGGTGACCGAAACATTCGATAACCCAGCCCAGATTTCCAGCGAGCTGAGTGACCGGCTCGATCTCCGGCCCGGTGCCGAAGAGTAAAAGGCGGATCGGAAGCGGCACCTGTATCTATTAAGATACCGCGCCGCTCGGCCAGAAGGCGCATCAGAGACAGCAACTCGGAACCGAGCGTGTCGCCTTCAAAGCATGTCTCGAATGCGACAGACCTCGCGATCCTTCAGCAATCGCCCAATCTTGGTGATGAGATTGCCGTTCGGTTCTGCCGCCGGCAGCGGCTCAACACAGAATCTTCAACTGACCATCGCATCCGTAGAGACGCTTCTGGTATCAAACGACAACAACAGTCGGCGCATCGTCAGCGATCACCTTTCGTCCGTAGACGACCAATTTCCTCTTCCAAACAGCCGCCGCTTAGAACACCGAGAGCTGTCGCCATCCGAATCGACCGAGCGAGGCGAGCGCCCGGTTTTCGATATGTCGATCCTTCCGTTTGAACAAGCGTGGCCAGCGCCCATGGAACGCGATGGATTTTCCGCGACACGCCGGATGATCTGCTGCAGTCGCTTTCATTGGTTAACTCAAGACGGACGAAGTCAGCAGGTCTTCGATCTTGACCGGCAGTTCGCGCACGCGAACGCCGGTCGCGTGATGAGCCGCCGCCGTGATCGCGGCGGCGATGCCGGCCAGACCGATCTCGCCGATCCCGCGCGCGCCAAGTTCGTTGATCTCTTTGTCGGGATAATCGAGGAAATGCACGTCGATCGGCGGCACGTCGGCGTTTACCGCCATCATGTAGTCGGCCAGATTGCTGTTGATCGGCGCGCCGTTCTGCGGGTCGTAGGTCGTGTGCTCCAACAGCGCCATGCCGATTCCCATCACGACCGCGCCTTCGATCTGGTTGCGGCCCGCGAGCGGATTGATAATGCGGCCCGCATCGATCACCGTCACGACCCGGCTGACGCGCAACCGAGCGATCTCCGGCTGCCATGTGACCTCGACGAAGTGACAGCCGAACGAGTGCGTCGAGAACTTCGGCTTTGGATTGCCGAATGTCGCTTCGGACTTGCCGCTGCCGGTAACGAGACGGAGGTTGGCGCGCTTCAGCATATCCGCGAACGGCAACGCCGTCTGCCAGTGTCCGTCGGCTTTCACAAAAACGCGTCCGCGCTTCGAACGCCAGGTCGTCCGGCTTGCGTTTCTCGAACGGCGATCCCGGCGTTGTCGTCGCGATCGTCAGCAGCGACGCGATCGCATTGTCAGCCGCGCGCAAAGACGGCCGGAACTATCGACCCGGTCGCCATCGAACCGCCCGAGACCGGGCCTTCCGGAAGCGACGTATCGCCAAGCGCCACTTCGACTTTGTCGAGCGGCACACCGGTCTTGTCCGAGGCAAGCTGCGCCAGGATCGTGTACGTGCCGGTGCCGATGTCCTGTGTGCCGCACGCGACGCGGGCGGTGCCATCGTCGCGGAGCTGCACATTGGCCGCGGCGGCGAATCGCGCGGCGATCCACGCCGCTCCGGCCATTCCCCAGCCGAGCGTCAATCCATCGCGCTTCATCGAGCCGACCTCCGGATTGCGCTTCGACCAGCCGAACTTTTCCGCGCCAAGCTCGAGACACTCGAGCATAATGACGCGACGAGAATGGAATGCCTAATCCCTCGTCGATCTTCGGCTCGTTGAGGACGCGGAGCCGAACGGGATCGATCTTGAGCTGATCGGCCAGCTTCGTTCATCGCCGACTCGGTCGCGTAAAGCCCGGGCACGGCGCCTGGGCCGCGCATGTCGGTCGGCGAGCCGACGTTGCGCCGGGCGCGTCCGAACTTCACCCGCAGGTTCGGCACACTGTAATGGAACGCCGTCGCTCTCACCGCAGTCTCTCGTGATAATTATCGAGCATTGACCTGGTGGTAGACGTAGTCGTGCTGGAGCGAGACGAGCTTGCCGTCGGGTGTGGCGCCGAGCCGCACGCGCTGCTGGGTGCGCGCGACGATGACCGGCCGTCTGAAACATCATCTTGCGGCTGAGCACGAGCTTGACCGGTTTGCCTAGCTGCCGCGCCGCCGCCACCGCGAGCGGACAATGCGTCCATGGCCAAAGTTTGCTGCCGAAACCCGAGCCAACGAACTTGGTGATGACGCGGACGTTTTCTTTCGGCAAACCGAACATTTGCGCGAGTATGCCCCGGAGGTTGAAGATCCACCTGCGACTCCTCGTAGATCGTCAACATTGAGCCATCCCAGATCGCGGTCGTCGCCTGTAGCTCGATGGGATTGTGCGTCTCGGCCGGCGTGACATAGGTTTGGTCGAGCTTGACCGGCGCGCTCGCGAAAGCGGCGCTCGGCGTCGCCGCGTTCGCTTTGCAGGCGCTCAGCCGAGCCCGAAGTGGTCAGCAATCACTTCGGGATCGTCGTCCGCCTTGAGGTCAGTCTCAACGTTCGGCTTGTCCTTGGCGTAGGTGACGCTGAACCGCATCGGCGGCGGCTTTGGCGCTCTCGAAAGTGTCCGCCACCGCGAGCGCGACGTATTGGCCGTAGTAGCGAACGATATCGTCCTCGAACGGCGGGCGCCGCTCGATCAGATGCCTTCGAATCCCTGGCCCTAAGACCGAGCGGAAAATCTTTCCGATGTTTTCGACGATGCAAAATCGCGCGCACGCCCGGCATCTTTTCCGCCGCGGCGGTGTCGAGCTTGGTGACTCTGACCATTGGCGATCGTCGCCTCGACCGGAACGGCATACAACATTCCGGGAAAGTGGAAGTCGGAGGCGTACTGCGCCGTTCCGCTCACCTTCAACGGGCCATCCACGCGCGGCGTCTTGCGACCGATCGGCGACGTCGTGCGAGTTTCCTGTGTGGTTGGCATGGTCGATCTGCTCGTTAGGCAGGTTGAGTCGCAAGCTTCAGCGCGTGAACGAGGCAGCGTTTGGCCAGTTCCACCTTGAAGCCGTTTTGACTTTGCGGTTTCGCGCCGCGCAGCGCCGCGTCCGCCGCTTTCCGGAAAACAGCTTCTGTCGCCGGTTGATCTGTTAATTCACCTTCCGCCTCGGTCGACCTCCAGGCTTCGTGCCCACGCCACCAAGCGCAATGCGCGCGCGCGTTATCTTTCCGTTCGCCGCCGTGATCACGACCGCCGCGGACGCGAGCGCAAATTCATAGCGAAGCGCGGTCGCGCAGTTTCAAATACAGCGAGCGGTTTCCGGCGCGGGCGGCGGAAGCGTGACGTGCGTGATCAAATCGCCCGGCTCGAGCACCGTCTCGCGTTGCGGCGTGTTCGCCGGGCAGGACGTGAAAGTCGCCAATCGGAATACTCGCGCTCGCCCTTCGCTCCGCGCACATGAATGGTCGCTTCGAGCGCAGCCATCGCCACGTTCATGTCGGATGGATTGGTCGCGATGCAGTGCTCGCTCGTGCCGAGAATCGCCAAACTCGCGATTCACTCCGGTGATGGCGGCGCAACCCGGATCCAGGCTCGCGCTTGTTGCACGGCATCGCGGTGTCGCGGAAATACATGCAGCGCGTCCGCTGCAGCAGATTGCCGGCAGTCGTCGCCATGTTTCGAAGCTGCACCGACGCACCGCTCAAAATCGCTTCGGAAAGAACGGCGTAGTTCTTGCGAACGAGCGGGTGCATGAGCCAGATCTGAATTGCGCACGACAGCGCCAATCGTTAGGCCGCCGTCGGGAAGTCGCTTCGATCTTGTCGAGCGGCAGTCGGTTGATATCGATCAACGTCTTTGCGGCTGTTTCGACATTCAGCTTCATCAAATCGATCAGCGTCGTGCCGCCGCGCGATGAAGCGGATGTCCGCGCCCTGTTGCGCAGTTGTCGACTTTGGCCGCGGTCGCAATCGCTTGCGCGCTGTCGTTCGGCTCGTGTGAGCTGGAAAGTTTTCATCCTGCCTTCTGCGCTGCTTGGCGTTTTGCCGCACCATTTGAATCGCGGCAACGATGTTGGGATACGCGCCGCAGCGGCAAATATTGCCGCTCATGAATTCCTTCACCTCGGCATCGTCCTGCCCGCACGGTTCTTTCGAGAGCGCCACCGCCGACATGATCTGTCCGGGAGTGCAATAGCCGCATTGATAGGCATCCGTCTCGACAAACGCCGCCTGCATCGGATGCAAATTTTCCGGGCTGACCAATGCCTTCGATCGTCGTGATCTCTTCACCCTCGTGCATCGCGGCGAAGCAAAGACAGGAATTCACGCGGCGGCCGTTGATGTGCACCGTGCACGCGCCGCACTGACCGTGATCGCATCCCTTCTTCGATCCGGTCAGATGCAGATGCTCGCGAAGACAATCGAGAAGAGTTGTGCGCGGATCGATCCGAAGATCATACTTCTCACCGTTGACACGGAGCGACACGGGAATCGCATCCTTCAAGTCGGTTGAAGTCACCTGCGCCTTTTCCGAATGTTCTTCGAACGCACGCGCAATCGGTGCCGCTGATGCGCCGCTTCAGGCTTTCGCTCACGCGCTCGCTTCGATCGGACATTCCAAACCTCCTTGCCACCGAAAATGAGCCATCCTTCCTGTCCGGGGCAAGCTTGTTCTTAAAGTCCGGACTTCGGTTTCACTTACTTCTCCACGGTCTGCTTGGACAGGGCCTCCAAAAAATGTCCTACATCACGCGGCCCATCGTAACGCTCGCCATTGATAAAGAACGTCGGCGTCCCGTTTACGCCGCCTCTTACGCCGCTCTTGAAATCCTCTCGAATCCGGAGTGCGTAAACGCTCGAAGTGACTTCCCGAATTAATCGCGTCTCATCGAGGCCGAGTTCGCCCGCATACGCTGCGAGATCCTCGGTCTTCAAGCGCGCTCTGATTTTCGAAAAGCAGATCGTGCATGCCCCAAAAGTTTTCCTGGGCGCCGGCTGCTTCTGCTGCCTCGGCCGCATGCTCCGAGTGCGGATGAATATTTATTAGAGGAAAGTGGCGAAAGGCGAAAAGTAAATCATCACCCAATCGTCTCTGGATCTCTTTGACGATCGGTTGGGCGTCAGCGCAGAACGGGCATTCATAATCGCCATACTCCAACAATTTGATCGCTCCCTTAACGGACCCAGAAACATGGTCGCGTTCGGTGTCAGGTAGCGTCAGCGATTTGGTCATTTTGCTGCATCAGTCGTTTCGCTTTTCGTCTGAAGATCTTCCAGTGCCGACAAGATTCCGTTGGCGCCGGGATTGACGCCGATCGGCGAGACATAGCTCCAGCGAATGACTCCGTCGCGATCAATGACAAATAGGGCGCGTTCGCAGGTGCCATCTTTTTCGTCGTAAACGCCGTAAGAGCGCGCAGACCGCTCCTTTCGGCTCAAAATCAGCCAGAAGCGGGAAGTGCAGTTTGTTCTGCTTGGCGAAGGCCGCGTGGCACCACGCGCCATCAACCGATAAGCCAACGAGTTCCGCTTCAAGCTCCTGAAACTCATTCAGCATTTCATTGTAGAGAGCCATCTGATCGCCACACACTGGACTGAAGTCGGCTGGATAAAATGCGAGCACCACTGGTCGTCCGCGGAACTCGTTCAGTGACACGGTTTGGTCTGGCGTGCACTGGAGCGTAAACTCAGGGGCCTGCGCTACCTGCGCCAAGGACAGATCGATAAACATTCGTCTGAGGGATCATGGTCGCAGTGCTGTCATCAAGCAGCCGACTTGCGTTCGTGCGATTGAAAAATGTCGAGCAGTTCTGCGAGGCGGGACTCGCACGAATCGCAGGTAGGGCAATCTCCGTTTCGCTCAATCCATTCAGGATGCTGCTGGCGCAGGGCGTCGTGAATCTCGTGCTGAAGCTGAACGTAAGAGCGAATTTCGCCAGCGCTGTTCGACAGGCCTGTTCCTTTTCATGTCCGATGATATGAGTGATCGACAGCTCGCGGCCACGACGCGTCAGGCGGATTCTCTGCCACCACTTGCGGGATAATTCTCACTCCCTCGTTGGAGGTAGAGAACTCCATCCTGCGTCTTCGGTTGCGGGAGCTTTTGCTGTTGATACCGCGGTTCATGGCGGCTGTATTATCAGCGGGTGACGTTTCTACAGTTGACTCGTTTTACTGATGTCGCGCTTCTCCTCTTGCGCGTCATGGTGGGACTCGTGTTCTTGACGAGCGGATGGAATCACCTCAGGGACCCGGCGGGCCGAAGCAAAGACATTGGCATGAGCAAAAGCTTCACGATTTTTCTGGGCGCGGTCGAGCTCGCCGGAAGTCTCGGGATAATCCTTGGCGTTTTTGCCCAGCTCGCTGCCGCCGGTTTGATCTTGGTAATGCTCGGCGCGATCCAAAAGAAGATTTTCGTTTGGCGCACTGGCTTCTGGGGAAATCAGGGACAAATGGGTGGAGCTACGACACCATGCTCATCGTGATGAATCTGGTGATAGTCACAACCGGAGGTGGAAATCTCTCGCTCGAAAAGTGCCTCGAATAGCTCTGATTCGCCGCGAAACTCGCACGCAGTCTGTCGTCCCTGCGATCCCTACTTAAGTGCCAGCACGACGGCACCCGTCGAGAACAAGGCCGCCGCCGAGCCAGTGATGCCACGTCACGTTTTCGCGAAGAACAACCGCAGCCAAAATAATTGCAAAGAGAACACTAAGTTTATCCATCGGAGCGACGCGTGATGCCTCGCCCAGTTGCAGGGCGCGAAAATAGCAGAGCCACGAAAGGCCGGTCGCGAGACCAGACAATACGAGAAAGAGCCATGTTCGTGGTGAGATGTTCCCGAAGGACCACTGTGATCTGCTGAATGAAGCGATCGCCCAGGTAAAAAGAAGAATTACGGTGGTGCGAATCGCCGTCGCAAAATTTGAATCAACACCGGTAACACCAATCTTCGCCAGGATTGCGGTCGCCCCGGCGAAGAGCGCAGACAGCAATGACCAGGTGAGCCAGTTATTCATTTGCCGTGGAGAGCCAGACGCGGGGCCTATCGAAACAGGATCTTCGCCATCATGCCCTTATCTTCGTGATTTAGCAGATGACAGTGGAAGAGCGACATGCCGCGAATGATCGGGATCGGTGAAATCCATCACCAGATCCACCGAACCGCCATAGGAGACATTCACGGTATCGACCCATACTGGATCTTTTCACCGGCTTATTGTCGACGCGCATATACCAGGAAGTGGACTTGATGGATGTGAAACGGATGCACTTCTCTGGTTGGATTCAGCACGCGCCAATGCTGCAGTGAACCGACATCCACCGTCAGCATTGGACCTGCATTCATTTCGAATTTCTGGCCATTTATGTAGAAGCCCTGTTTGTCTTCAGTGAAGTTCACAACGAATTGCGGTTCGCTGGCTTCGACGCGCTTTAGAGCTTCTCGGCGAGAAGGTTGCGTAAACTGGTGATCCGCCGAGTCGCAGGCCGAGCTTTGAGAGCTTGGTGGCTGCGCCGAAACGATATCGGCCAAAATCATTGCGGGATTGGAATCGCCATCCGGACCGGTATCGAAGCAACGTGTGCGCAGCGCAGCATGCGAATCCGCTGGTGGTCCAGTGACGATTGCTTCCACTCTCCCAGCCGGTGGAACCAAAACGTGGCTCATTGATCGCTTGCGGATCGAAGGGTCGTGGTAGGCGAAAGGCATGCCATCGAGAGCCACGACGTCGAGTGACGCCGAATCCAGTTCCAAATCGGCATAGCGATCTGGACTGGCGTTCACGATCCGCCAAAACTGTCGCTCGCCGGGCGCAATATCGATCTGCGGGCCGCAGACTTCCGTTCACGGTGAACGCTCGTTCCGGCTTCTCCGGCGCAGTGCCGCATTGCGTGGTTTGCATCGCGACGGACTTCATCACGCGTTTTCGTTCAGCGGCATCAGTGGGCAGAACAAGATCGCGCAGCACCAAGATCCGCTCGCGCATGTTTAGCACTTCGGGCACATAACGCTCGATCCCTTCGACGACGATAGCTCCTGACATTCCATCAAGATCCTGAACGTAGCTCTCGCCGTGTGGGTGCGTGTGATACCAGTAGAGTCCCGGAGCGTTGCTGCGGCGGCACCTGCACGGAATAATGCAATGTCTCCCCGGGTGAGGCCATCATAGTCCAGGACATCGTCTTGCGGCGCATTCGGCGAGACGTGCAGCCCGTGAAATGAAGATTGGTCATCTGCATGCACGGATGACCGACGCAGTCTTCTTTCGATTGGGCGGCGAGCTCATTCTTGTATTCCACGTTCAGAATGCTTCCCGGCTGCACCCGAATCACTGGCGGGATGTTATTGCCTCGGTAGCGAAATTCGGATTTGCCGGTAACTGGACCCGATGCCGCCACCAGCGTCACCGGTGAGCTTGCCTGCGGCAGTTCGGGGAGCATTCGGTCCTGGCCACGTGGACGGTGACGACAAGCAAACAGACGCACACCCAGCCAGAGGTGCCGAGCGCGATTCTTTGAAACATTTGCACAAGACTTTCTCCTCCAATCGCTCTGCTCCGTTTCTGTTGATCGCCTGGCACGACGCGCCTTCACTTCGACGCCTGCTTCTTTTTCGAGCGCCTTGATCAAGGCCGAGGCGTTTTCATGTTCCGAAGCCGAGGGCAACAGCCGCGGCGAGATTCTTTTCCACAACGCGCAGCGCCGGAATCGGTGACTGCAGACTATTACCAAATTTTTCGATGAGGTCCGCGTCTTTGAGCATGAGCTTGAGCGCGAAGCTGGGAGAAAAATCGCGTTTCAAAATATTCTGGCCATTGCTCACAAGCAGCGGTGAGCGGAAATCGGCGACTTTTACGACTTCCATCACCGTGTTCAGATCAAGTCCCGCTTTTTGCGCGAGAACCAGGCCTTCCGCGAGCGCTTCCAATTCCAACGCAACGATAAGATTTCCCACCAGCTTCATCGCCGCGGCGTTTCCATTCTTGCCAAAGTAGTGAACGGTTTGCCCCAAGTGTTCCAAAACCGGTTTCACTTTTTCGAAAATGGCCTTGTTGCCCGCGGCCATGATCCAAAGCTTGGCATCGGCGGATTCTTGTTTGCTGCCAAAGACAGGCGCATCGAGAAAATCGACACCGCGCTTTGCGTAAGCTTCCTGTTCTCGCAAACTCGTCGCGGGTAGAACCGTGCTCATGTCCATCGCGATCTGGCCTTCCTTGATTCCGCTGAGAATTCCTTTCGAGCCAAAGACGATTTCCTCGACGGCCTGATCGTTGCTTAAGCTATACATGACCAGATCGACATCGCGGACAGCGTCCGCTGGCGTATCGGCTACGCGCGCGCCCTTCCTGCGCAAACGGCTCACATTTTTCAGCGTTCCGATTCCAGACGGTAAGTTTATAGCCGGCTTTGAGAAGGTTTGACGCCATGCCGCTACCCATCGTCCCGAGACCTAGATAGGAGATTGTCTTTATCATATGTAAATGCCTCGAAGGTTGTATCGATCAGGGTATCTCGTGCTGTCCGCTGCACCGCTTGGCGAAGGACCTCGGCGCTCTGGGCTCAGGGCTCCGCCGTTCCTCGTCGACATCGCCGGTTCTGAGGATGCGGTTGCCGACGCCTTCCCGCCCGACGACGCTCGGCAACGATAGGGTTACACCGTATTTGGCGTTGTAAACGCCGATCGGCAACACCGCCCGCTCGTCGCGCAACACCGCTTCGGCTGATCCTCGCGGAAACGATTCCGATCCCGAACCGGCCTGCCTCGTTCCCTTCGATGATTGTGATGTTGGCGTAGCGGACATCGCGCTCCACGCTTTGCGGAAGTCGTCGAACGAACTCCCCTGGCCTGGCAGATCGGCGATCGCACCCAGCATCCGGCCGACGACCAGCAGCATCACCTCCGAAGTGCCGGCTCGCCGACGACTCGGCCTCGACCGAAGGGGCTGACCTCGAGCCGTCCTGGCGAGATGAACCCGAAAGCCGAATGCTGTCGATCAATGGTGACCAGTGCTGAGGACAAGGTCGTGCCTGGCGAGCCGGCGCACCGTGGTCGGCGAGCGATCAGGCGCGAAGGTCGGTGACGACAAGGCATCACCGCAGCGGGTGCCGCTGACTATCTTGGGGACCATGTCCTTGAACACGCCGACATTTGGTGTCGGCCAGCTTGGCGCGCCCCTCGCGGTCAGTGCGACTGGTGGCGCCGCCGTTTTCATTGACTCCCGGCAGCAAGCATCACCAAGGTCGGCACCGGCGAGACTCGCGTAGTCGCCATCGCGTAGCGCGACCTCGGGACAGAGCGGCGCGCCATAGCGCAAATCGGTGGCCACCGCCCTGGCCCGCGCCCGTGTCCGGTCCACGATCACCACCTCGCGCGCCGAGCCGCGCACGACCAGCGACAGCGCCAGGCCGCACCCACTCTTCCGACACCGACTAGACCCGACTTTCATTCTTATTTCTCCTCCTTATTCGCCGGGCTTGGATCAATTAGCGTCAAATCCGTATCGGATCGAAACGCTTCTGCATCGCTACCGGATCGACTGTGACCATTACTTCCAGTGTCGGGGATACATACGCAGCGAGAACATGTCCGGCGCGTGTTGTTCCGTCTGATGTCCCCACCATCATGTGCGTATGGACTACGGGCTTTCCTTGATAGAGCGCGATGTCACCGCTCATCCCAATCACTTCGTGCTGACCGTTGATCGGAATCTTCTTACATTTTGCGCTGAGGATCAAACCACCCCAGCGTTGCTCCATTCACCGCTCCAATAGCAGTGAAATGCGCACTCGTAACGTGATACTTCTCTGCAAACTCCAGCAATCCGGAAAATGCCTCGTCTCCCTGGTAGAAGATGACCGCATATTGTTTCGTCGGTTCTCCATGGTTCAGCAGTTGAACCTGCATCCTGGGAGCTTTGCCCCTCGGGACGGCTTCCGACGGCGCTACATATTCGCTTGTCGTCTCCTGCTGAATACGCCGTCGTAGCTGGCGGTTCCAACCAATGACGGTGCGCGACCGAGTTGCTTTATTTTGGTCATAAAGGCGTTCTTTACTCCTTCAGTTGAGTGCTCATTTCTCTTTTGTCCAAAGTAGGATATTCTTTCGTTGTCGTAAAGCTATTCTGCGCGTGAACCGACTGGCCGTTGCCGAGCCGCGCGCTCTTTCAAGGCACCATGCTCAATTGTGTCTGCCTCCAGGTTTCATGCTTTTTTGTCCAGGAGTCGCATGAGTCCGATGAAGTCCATCATCCGACCAGCCAACGGCTATTCCTTGATCGTAGATGTCTTTGAGATGCCCGGTTTGTTGAAGTGTCAGCGGGAGTTCCGCGGCGGTTTCCAATGCCAAGCGGAGATCTTTCGCCATGTTCTTGAGGAAAACTGTGCGCTGCAATCGTGCTGGCGCAATTTGGGTCCCTTGAGATCAGAGACACCGGAATGCGCGACATTGGGCACCAATGCGCCGGGAAATAGATGTCGTCCGGGATCCCAGCCCTCCGGCACAATGCGAGACTTTCGCACAGGGTCTGCAGCAATTCCGGCGATGTTGAGGTTCATGGCGAGCTTCAGCGTGGAGGCCGAACCCAGCGGACCGATGTGCGCTGATGGTCGCTCGAGATGGGTTCGAGAATGGGGCGCGCCTTTTCGACTATCTCAGGGGAGCCGCCCAAATAATAAATAGTCTGGCGCTGTTCCGCTGCGACTTTTGCTTCCCGTAAATGGCGCCTCCAGAAACCGCGCGCCCGTTTTCTGCACCTCCTCGGCAAAGAGCCGCGTCCATTTTGCCGAGATCGTGCTCGACTGGATCACCAATTGTCCCGGGCCTAGTTCGGATTGGATCTGATTGAAGACGGACTGCACAGCCGGCGGGTCATACACGATGATGAAGATGACCTCCGCCTGATTCACAGCCTCCTGGATAGATGCGGTGAAGTTTGGAAAATTCTTTGAGTCCGGTTCCAGCACCGCACCGTATGACCGTCGGCGATCAGGTTTTCGCCCACGCGCTTCCGATGATTCCCAAACCTAAAACAGCGACATTCATTTTGAATCCTTTGTTGATTTGATTTGCTTTTCTCGAGCTTTCGAGCGCAGAGATCTCAGGGTCTACTTGAGTATACCTTTAACGCAAGATCGTGACTCGGCACTGTCCAGGTAACTTAAGTCGCCTTTTCATAACCTGCGCCGCCCCCGGGTCTGCCGCCTTTGCGCATGCGTGAACCAATATGAACTGATTGCGGCTCCCTATTTTGAGAGGAACTCCTAACTGGGCTAAATGTCAACAGTCGGATGGTTTTATCTCCATCAACCAGCCGCCCGAGTAATATCGAGGTCGTCGCCGCAAGCGCTGTTCGGAAAGCATGCGATAGCGACGGAAGGTTCTCTCTTTTCCAGGTCCAGAGCTTCATAGCCGCAAATCATCTCCCGGCTTTGGCCGCGGCTGGCAAAGCTCGCGCTCATCGGACGATAAGGGTTTACTGAGCCAGAGTGCTGCCGGCTAAACTGCGTCCGGCAAACCCACCGTGGTTTGCCCACGGCGAATTGTTTGTTCGCGCCGACTCTCCACACATTCCCGCAGACGGTCGAAGTAGAGGTAAACGACCGGCGTGGTGTAGAGCGTGAGCGCCTGACTAAAGATGAGACCGCCGACTATCGTTATGCCGAGCGGCCGCCGGAGCTCGGAGCCCATCCCGGTAGATATGATCAATGGCAACGCACCGAACAAGGCCGCCGTTGTCGTCATTAAGATGGGGCGGAGACGCAGCAAGCACGCTTGATAAATAGCTTCGCGCGGCCGCATGCCTTGCGCGCGCTCCGCTTCCAGCGCGAAGTCCACCATCAGGATGGCGTTCTTCTTCGACGATACCGATGAGCAGAAGGATACCAATAATGCCGATCACGCTGAGATCGGTGTGAGATATCATCAGAGCCAGAACTGCTCCGACACCGGCGGATGGCAGCGTGGACAAAATCGTGATCGGATGAATGTAGCTCTCGTAAAGAATGCCTAACACGATGTAGACGGCGACGAGCGCGGCGAGAATAAGGAACGGTTCGCTGGCTAACGAGGTTTGGAAAGCCTGCGCTGTTCCGGAAAAGCTTCCGTGCACGGTGCCCGGCATCGCGATTCGTTGCTGCATCTGCTGAATCGCAGCCACTGCATCGCTTAACGCCATGCCTCCCGCCAGGTTGAACGAAATTGTAACTGACGGGAATTGGCCCTGGTGATTGACGGCGATCGGCGCAGTCGTCGGTTGGTAACTCGCGATAGCGCTCAACGGCACAACCGGCGTTGGCGAAGGAGTCGGCGTGGAACCACCACCCGACTCCGACGGTTGACGCAACGGCGTTCGAAGCAGGAGTAGCACTGGGGACCGCGCTCGAGAACGTCAAAGCTCGCGCTGGTGCAGGAGTCGGCGACGTTGTCGGGACCAGCAGAAGAGTGCCAGGTGTGGCGAAGGTGACAACGCTGATGGCGCAGGAATTGGAGTTACTGCGGGCGATGACGTAGCGAGCGACGCTCACAGTTGGAGTTGGCTGAGAAGTAGCAGTGTGATTGAGGATGTGCCAGCTGCTCGTCGATGTGCGAACGCCGACGATGAAGTAGCTGTTGTGATCGACGTAGGGCTCGGCTGGAGCACCAGCTAAGCTGTGGTCGACGCGATGGTGTCGTGGCGTCGCCGATGGCGTAGCAAGGGCGACTGGTGTAGGCAGCGTACAGAGCCGGGAAATAGGCGTCAGCGGAGTAGGAGCGGCAATTGGTCCAGCCGTCGGGCGAGGGGCTGGCAATCGCGGGCGTAGGAATGGGCGTCGGTGGCGCAGACAGACTGAGAAGCTGGAAACCGTGATCGCGTGATGCTAGCACCACCGGTCGGTGTTGGACTTGGACTGAGAGTGCTGCGTTCGCTGCTGTCGTGTTTGGCCGAATGTAGATTGCATCCAGTCCGGTCGGACTTTGCCAATACTGCGGATCCACTTCCATCACCACATGGTATTGGTTGAGCGAAGTAAACATGGTTGAGACCTGCCGCTGTCCAAAGGCGTCGTAAAGCGTGTCGTCGATTAGTTGCGCTGAGATACCTAAGCGTGCTGCGGTCTGCCGGTCGTAAGTCAGTGATGCTTGTAGACCGGCATTTTGCTGGTCGCTGTTCACATCGGTGAACCCGCGCAGCTTCCGCATCTCTGCGAGCACGATCGGTCCCCATTTCACGAGGTCTTGCAGGTTCTCGCTTTGAATCGTGTATTGGTATTGCGCGTTGCTCTGTCGCCCGCCGATGCGCACGTCCTGCCCGGCTTGCAGAAATGTCATCGCGCCAGGGATAGCACCGAGCTTCGGTCGAACACGGTTGATCACTTCACTCGAGCTGATCTTTCCGTTCATTCAGCGGCTTCAGCGCGACATAAACAAAACCGCTGTTGGTCGCGCTATTGCCACCGACAAAGTTGACCACCGCCGCGACTGCTGGATCAGTTTTGATCGCATTATTCACCCGCAGTGCCGCGTCTTGCATCGCTTGAAATGACGCGTCCTGCGAGCCTTGCATACCGCCGAACACGGTCCCGTTATCCTGCTGTGGGAAGAATCCCTTCGGCACGACCATGAAGAGGTAGCCAGTCGCCGCGATCGTCGCGATCAACACGCCCAGCGTGATCGCCGGATGCCGCAAAACAACTTGCAGGCTTCCTTGGTAACGATCCGAAATCCACGCGAAGACGCTTTCGGTTAACCTGGAAACTGGGCCGGGCGTTTTCGATTGTCGATCTTGCCGAAGTAACCGCGCGCACATCATCGGCGTAGTAGTTAACGAGATGACTAACGAGACGAGAATAGCGGTTGAGAGAGTCACCGCGAACTCACGGAACAATCGTCCGACGATGCCGCCCATGAGCAGGATCGGCGTAAACACCGCAACCAGCGAAACGCTGATCGAAAGAACAGTGAACCCGACTTCGCGCGCGCCTTTGAGCGCAGCTTGCATCGGCCGCATCCTTGCTCGAGATGGCGTGTGACATTTTCGATCACCACGATCGCGTCATCGACCACAAACCCGGTCGAAATGGTCAGCGCCATCAAAGAAAGATTGTCCAGGCTGTAGCCACACAGATACATCACGCCGAACGTGCCGATCAGTGATGTCGGAACAACAACGGCCGGAATCAGCGTTGCGCGCCCGTTTCGCAGAAAGAGAAAGACGACGAGGACCACCAGCAGAATGGCGATGACAAGCGTGCGCTCCACCTCGAACACCGATGCCCGAATAGTCTGCGTCCGATCGAGAACGATCTGCATGTTGATCGCAGCAGGCATGGACGCTTTGAGCGACGGCAGCGCTGCTTTCACGCGATCGACAGTTTGGATGATGTTTGCGCCCGGTTGGCGAAAGATGACCAGCGGAATGGCAGCTTTGCCGTTGAGGTAACCGGCTGCGCGAATGTTTTCGACCGAATCCCGCACGCTCGCGATATCCGACAAGGTTACCGGCGCGCCGTTTCGATACGCGACGATCAGTGGCTCGTAGTCCTTCGCTTTGAGTAACTGGTCGTTAGCCAGAATGTCCGCGGTCTTTCGTTCGTCGGCGAGTTGTCCTTTGGGGATGTTCGCGTTTTGCTGGCTCAACATCGCGCGCACATCTTCCAGAGTCAGTCCGGTGTTGTTCAGTTGTGTCGGATTGATATCCACTCGCACGCCCGGCAACGCGCCGCCTCCGACATTGACCTGACCAACACCTTCAATCTGAAGCAGTCGCTGCTGCATGATGGTGGATGCCGCGTCGTAAAGCTGGCCGCGGCTGTAGATGTCCGAGGTAAGCGCTGACGATCATAATCGGCGCGTCGGCCGGATTAACTTTCCGATAGGTCGGGTTTTGCGGGAGGTTCGATGGAAGATTTGCGCGCGCGCGCGTTGATCGCCGCCTGCACATCGCGCGCCGCGCCGTCGATGTTGCGATTCAGATCGAACTGGAGCGTAATCGATCGTCGAACCGAGATAACTCGCCGATGTCATCTCGCTAAGGCCGGCGATGTGCGCGAACTGACGTTCCAGCGGCGCGGCCACCGCGCTCGCCATGATATGTCCGGACTCGCGCCCGGCAAGTTTGCCGAGACGTTAATCGTCGGGAAGTCTACCTGCGGCAAAGGCGCGGTCGGCAGTTGCAAGAAAGCAACAAATCCCGCGAGGGCGACTCGCTGCGGTCAGCAACGCTGTCGCAATCGGTCGGCGAATGAATGGCGCGGAGATGCCTGCCTCGCCGCTGGTCCGGTGCCGGACTGGCACGCTTGCGCGAAGGCGGATTCATGCCAGCGCACGCTTCAGGAAGGCCGCCCGTGCTTTGTTCCGCGGCGCGCGAGTGGGAGAACTTCGCGGCCAGTCGATCAAAGAAGAGATAGATGACTGGCGTTGTATAAAGCGTCAGCACCTGACTAACCAGTAGACCGCCGACGATGGTGATGCCAAGTGGGCGACGTAGCTCAGCGCCGACGCCATTGCCGAGCGCGAGTGGTAATCCGCCGAACAGGGCGGCGAAGGTGGTCATCATGATTGGCCGAAAGCGCAGCAGGCACGCCTGATAGATCGCATCGAGCGGTTTCTTGTGTTCGTTGCGCTCGGCATCGAGCGCGAAGTCGATCATCATGATCGCGTTCTTCTTCACGATGCCGATGAGCAGAATGATGCCGATCAGCGCGATGACGCCGAGATCGCTGCGGCAGACCAGCAGCGCGAGAATCGCGCCGACGCCGGCCGACGGCAGCGTCGACAGAATCGTGATCGGATGGATGTAGCTCTCGTAGAGCACGCCGAGAACGATGTAGACGCGTGACGATCGCGGCGAGGATCAACCACGGCTCGTTCTTCAATGATGCTTGAAATGACGCGGCCGTCCCTTGAAAGGACGCCTGCACGCTCAGCGGCATTCCAAGTTCCTTCTGCGCGCTGTTCAATTGCTGTCGTCGCCTGGCCGAGCGCCGCGCCGGGAGCCAGAGTTGAACGAAATCGTCACGGACGGAAACTGGCCCTGCCGATTGATTGCTAATGGCGCTGTGCCGGATTCGAAATGAGTAAATGCGCTTAGCGGCACCGCGCCGCCGCTAGCTCGATTTCACATAGATGTCGTTCAGCTTCGCCGGATCTTTCTGAAACTCCGGCAGCGTTTCCAGGACCAAGTGATACTGGTTCAGCTGCGTGAAAGAGCGTCGATGACTTGCCGCTGACCGAAGGCATCGTAGAGCACGTTATCGATCGCCAGCGGCGTAATGCCCAGCCGCGAAGCTGTCACGCGATCGATCACCAGCTTTGCCTGCGACCCGAGCGTTTGCTGATCGGTAGCTACATCGCTCAACTGCGGTAAGCGTGCGCAGCTTATCGACCAGCTTCTTCGTCCAGGTGTTTAACTCATCCAGCATTGGCATCTTCCAGCGTGTATTGAACTGCGTCCGGCTGACGCGGTCCTCGACCGTCAAGTCCTGCACCGGCTGCATGTAAAGCGTGATGCCTTCCACCTTCGTCTAACTGCGGTTGTAAACGGCGGATCACATCGGAGGCGCTGACCTTTCGTTCATTCAGCGGCTTGAGATTGATCAGCATCCGTCCGCTGTTCAGGGTTGTGTTCGTTCCATCGATGCCGATGAATGACGACAAACTTTCGACCGCGGGATCTTTCAGAACGACATCCGCCAACGCCTGCTGCTTCTCGGCCATCGCGGTGAAGGAAATGGTTTGCGCGCGCTTGGAGATGGCCTGGATGATTCCGGTGTCCTGGACGGGAAACAATCCCTTCGGCACAATCACGTAGAGGAAAATCGTCAACACGAGCGTGGCGTAGCCGCGACGAGAAGCGTTGCCGTTTGCCGCTTCAACACCCATTGCAAGGTGCGCCCGTAGAAGTCGACTACGCGATTGAACACACGCTCCGAGGCTTCGTAGAGGCGGCCTCGTTTCTGCTCGGATTGCCGTTTGAGCAGCCGCGAGCACATCATCGGCGTGAGCGTGAGCGAGATTACTGCCGAAAGCAGGATGGTCACGCTGAGCGTGACCGCGAACTCGCGGAACAACCGGCCAACAATGTCGCCCATGAAGAGCAAAGGAATCAGCACCGCGATCAACGACACGGTTAACGAAATGATGGTGAAGCCGATTTGCTTCGCGCCTTTAAGCGCGGCGTTGCAGCGGCGTTTCGCCTTCTTCAAGATAGCGGAAGATGTTCTCGATCATCACGATGGCGTCATCGACCACGAAGCCGGTCGCAATGGTCAGCGCCATCAAGCGTCAGATTGTTGAGACTAAAGCCGAGCAGATACATCACGCCCGAGTGTGCCGACGAGTGACAGCGGCACGGCCACGCTCGGAATGATGGTGGCGCGCAGGTTTCGCAGGAATAAAAAGATCGCCATCACCACAAGCGCGATCGTGAGCATGAGCGAGAACTGCACGTCACGAATCGAACCGCGGATTGTCGATGGTGCGGTCGGTCAGAACCGAAACGTCAATGCCGGCCGGCAAGTTCGCCTTCAGCTGTGGCAACAGCTGCTTGATGCGGTCAACCACCTGAATGGTGTTCGCGCCCGGCTGCCGCTGAATGTTTACGATGATAGCCGGCGTCTTGTTCATCCACGCCGCAAGCTTCGTGTTCTCAACATCGTCGACCACTCGCGCGACATCGGACAACACCACCGGCGCGCCATTGTTATAGGCAATAACTAACGACTTGTAGTCCTTGCTCGTTAGTAGCTGGTCGTTCGCGTTGATCTGATAAGACTGATGCGGTCCATCGAAGCTTCCTTTTGCCTGGTTGATGCTTGCCTGCATCAACGTCGTCGCGAAGATCGTCGAGATTTATTCCGCATGATAACAACGCGGTAGGGTTCGCTTGCACACGCACGGCTGGTTTATGTCCGCCGCTGATGCTGACCAGCCCAACACCTGAGAGCTGCGAGATCTTCTGCGCCAGCCGCGTATCGGCCAGGTCCTCGACGCGCGCGAGTGGCAAAGTTTTCGAGGTCACGGCCAGCGTCATCACTGGCGCATCAGCCGGATTCGATTTGCTGTAGATGGGCGGCGCTGGCAGATCGGGCGGTAAAAAGTCTGCGCTGCGTTAATCGCCGCCTGCACTTCCTGTTCGGCCACGTCAATGTTCAGGTTGAGCGCGAACTGCAGGGTGATGATCGAGCTGCCGTCCGAGCTAACGGACGTCATCTGGTTCAATCCCGGCATCTGACCAAACTGTCGTTCCGAGTGGCGCGGTAATGGCCGAAGCTGCTGACGTCGGGACTTGCGCCGGGATAAAAGGTGTGCGACCTGAATCGTCGGATAATCCACCTCAGGCAGCGCGGAAATGCCGAGCTGCCTGTAGGCGATCGCGCCCGATAACAACAGCGCAGCCATCAGCAGCGAGGTCGCCACTGGCCGCAAAATGAATGGGCGCGACGGGTTCACGTTACTTGTTAGGCCGTGGTGGGTTTCGCGGTCGGACGCACTCGGCCGGATTGTCACCTTCGCGCCGTCGCTTAGCCGGTTGAAACTGTCCGCCGCGACAACTGCACCCGGCTGCAGACCCTGCACTTCCGGAGACATTGCCATCGGTCGTTCCAACGGTGATGGTTTTCAGCGCGACGGTTTGATTCGGCTGGACCAGGTAAACAAATGCGCCGTTGTCGTTTCGCTGGATGGCGTTGTTAGGCAGGAGCGTGACGCCTTTGTGCGTATCGACCAGGAGCTGCACGTTCACGAACTGGTTCGGGAAGAGCGACACCATCATCGTTCTTGAATGTGGCTCGCAGTCTGAGTGTGCCGGTGGTGTGTGTCGATCTGGCTGTTGAAGGACTTCGACGCGTTCCGGTGGCGAGCTTCTTCTGGTTCGCGCGATCGTAGGCATCGGCTTCCAGCTGTCTGCCGCTATGTATTGCTTGCATAATTTGCGGAACGGCATCCTCGGCGACGTTAAACTCGACGCGTGATGGGTTGTAGCTGGGTGATAACTACGAGCGGGCTCGTTCCGTTGGCCTGGACAATATTACCCGGATCTACCAGCGCGCAGACCGTACTCGGCCGTCGATCGGCGAGGTAATGTGACAGTAAGCCAGATTTACCTTCGCCTGGTCCAAGTTGCCCTGATCCAACTTTACCGCGCCTTCGGACTGATGATCAGTGGCAGTTTGCGTGTCGAATTCCTGCTTGGAGATTACGCCCTTGTTCAGCAAGTCGGTGTCTCCGCTCGAGATTGATCTTCGCCAGTTCAAGTTGCGCTTGATCGCGCGCTAGTTGTCCCTCGGCTTGAGTTACCGCCGCCTGGAAAGGAGCCGGATCGATCTCCACCAGCGGATCGCCAACATGCACGAGCTGCCCTTCCTGGTATTCTACTTTCGCGATTTGCCCGCAACGCGCGCCGTCAGTGAAACGGTATTGAGCGGCGTGACCGCGTGCCGAGCGCATTGACATATGCCACCATCGTCACCCGTCGTCGCGTGTGGCCGTGCTGATCGGCAAAGGAGGAATGCCGCCCCCGCGAGCAGGCTGCTTTTTCCCTGAGTTGAGTGTGGAGATAAACAGCAACCGCGCCTGGCGATGAGAATACCTGCAGATCGCAAATCAGTCGCCGGCGATGGCTACGATTCGGGCTCGCGGCCTTAGGACGAGTTCGCGCCTCTGCCGCCGCGCTGGAACGCCAGTCGGCTCCATTAATGACCGCGTCACTTTGCCCGTTGACCCTGTTCATAGCTTTTTCCTCTCCCGCGGCGTTGCCGTCAGCCTTTGGTAGCGTGGAAGGGCGAATTAACGCGCTTCTGGCGAATCTGCGCGAGCATACGCCCTGCGATGCGAGTGGGGCTCGTTTCCGTTGCCCGACCGCGGGCGTCCCGGTTGGGTAGAGGAGGGCCGTCATATGCAAAACATTCGTCATTGACTCCCGAGACGGCCAGCTGCGCATGCGATAGATTTGGTGACCACGCTTAATACAGCGGTTACTCCCCTCTTTCGGGAGAGAGACAATCGCGCTAAGTCTACGTTTCGGTAAGCAACTCTGCAGCTGTCGCTAAAACCTAACGTCGAGAACATCATCAGAGATTACCGCCGTGTATTTTACGCTTTCCCCAGCGTTGGCATCTTAGAGTTGCATCGCTAACGCGGTTCACTCAGCTTGTGCGGAGGAACACGCGCCGCGGCCGCAACTTCGTCCTGCTGCATCCACGGATATGCCCGGCGACACGGCCCCTCTGCAGGCCGCAGATTGGTTGGTTACTCTAACGTGTTACAGCTCGCTCTTCGAGTCAGAAGTAAATATAGCGGACGCGCAGTGGCAGCCATGCCGCCGTTACACAAAGTGTTGGGGCATCGCAGAAACTGCAACACTAGTTCGAAACATCGATATGAAAACAAAACGGCTTGAAACTCTGACTTGTTTATTGCACCCATGGGGCTTCGGCGCGTAGCCATCGGCGGCGCAGGCTGGGAGTTTGGCTGGGGGATCAGGACGACAAGGCTTCCGATCGCTGCAATACACCGCGCACTGGAGCTCGGCATTAACTGGATCGATACCGCCGCCGTTTGTGGCGGTGGGTCACCACTGGAGGAGGTCGTTGCTGCTGCGCTGAAAGCTGGCGCGGACCTCGTCCGTACGTATTCACCAAATGCGGCCTCGCTGAGACGAACGATGATGATTCACCGCAGTTTACAAGCGGATTCAACTTCGCCGCGAGTGCGAGGCCAGTCTGCGCCGGCTCGAGGTGGAGACAATCGATCTGTACCAGATCCATTGGGCTGCAAACGAAGATCTAGAAGAAGGCTGGAGCGAGATGGCTCAGCTGCAGAAGGAAGGCAAAGGTTCGCTGGATCGGCGTTTCGAACTTCGATGCTAACCAACTCCGCCGAGCTGAGAAGATTGCTCGAGTTACCTCGCTGCAGCCGCCGTACTTTGATCCGACGCGGAGATCGAACCGAGATATCCTGCCCTTATTGTCGATCGAATGGAATTGGCGTGATCGTCTATTCGCCGATGGCATCGGGTCTACTCACGGGCGCGATGACGACGAGCGGGCCGCAAAACTCCCCGACAGCGATTGGCGGAGCCGCGACATGGAGTTTGTGTGAACCAAAGCTGTCGAAAAATCTCGCGCGTGGTAGAACGCTTGCGAGAAGTGGGCGAGAATACGGGCGTCCGCCCGGTCAGGTAGCGATTGCGTGGATTCTGGCGAATCCTGCCGTGACCGCTGCAATCGTTGGCGCCACGCAACGCAGAGCAGGTCGAAAAGAATGTCGGCGCAGTCGAGCTTCGACTCACGGACGAAGGATGTGGAAGAGATCGAAGGCGGTAACGCGCATGAACCCGCACTAATAACGGCAGCCTGAATACGAAATGAAAATAGGTTTATTGGCTTAGGAATAATGGGCGGCCTGGATGGCGGCCAATCTGCAAAACGCAGCTGCTATGACCTGATTGTCTTCACATCTACACGCGCCAAGGCCGTATGACCATTGTGCGAGCAAGGTGCAACGATAGCCGAGTCGGCGGCGGCAGAGGTAGCTTCACAAGTAGATGTGCTATTCACGATGCTGTCTCCAGCCTGAGGCAGTCGAGCAAACTGCTTTAGGTGCGGACGGCTTTTTTGAATCATCTCCGGCCAAATTCAATATGGATCGATTGCAGCACAGTTAATCCGTCATTCTCAAAAAGAATGGCAGCTGAAGCCACGCGTCGAAAGTCCGCTTTCTCGACGCACCGGTATCCGGCTCTGCACCCCTGGCGGCCGACGGAAAACTTACTTTCTGGATAGAGAGGAAGGTGCAGACCCTGGAGGGAGGTTCGTTCGCTCTTATTATATATGGGTAATCGGATTGCCCATCTCGGCCCGACACGGTTCGGGTTCGGCAATGGCAGTTAGTTGTCAATTTGTTGCTCGGGACGGGTATGGCCGCGTTCGCTGGAAGCAACGGCTTTGGCAGAGGGGATGGGGTTGCCAGTAAGGGTTGTCTTGACTCCCTGCTGGCATGCCCCCAGATCGCGCCGTTCGTCTTGTCGAAGCGCAACAAGATCGAGAACGCCGATTATCGACCTGAGTTCCAACTCGTCGATGCAGAAGGACCACTGCATTTCAGCCTCCGTCACTGCATATGAGACCGGAGTCGCACTGCCGCTAACAGATTCGGCCAAGGAACTGTATCGCCTTGCCATGCGAAACGGGCACGCCGGGGAGGACTTCTCCGCAATTTATGGGTACTCGCCGAGCAACTGGTAACGCTGAGACAAAGCGAGAAGGATCTTCAAACAATACGGTTTCACCGAAACCGGTTCGCTTGCGGAGATGAAGATGAACAGCCAAAGAACAAAAGTCCAGCAACAGGCGGCTTAACACCAGCGCCTAGAAATGGCCGGGCGAATATCGTTCGGAGAAGACCAAATACCGAAGCCTGGTGCCGATGCCTGGCACTCAGGGGGACTTGTCTGGCAAAGTTGGAAATGAGCCTTGTATATTAACGGTCATCCAGCTTAAAGATCCTGCAAGAAAGTGAACGCAGCGTCGATGGCACGGTGCGCGAAACGAGTTGACTGGTGTGCCCTGCGCCCCAGCCAGTAAGACAGCGACGCGCTGTAGCGAGAGATTACGGCCACCCCGCCGGATGGTGGCGACGAATTCATGGCTTACGTTGGTCAGAGTTGAATCAAACCGCGGCGGTTGGCGGTTGCGACAGCTTCCGTGCGGCTAACGACATCCAGCTTGCTGAAGATGCTTTTGACGTGAGTCTTTACGGTGCCTTCGCTGATGAAAAGTTCGGCCCGATCTCTTTATTGCTCTTGCCGGCGGAGATCCTTTGCAGAACTTCGATCTCCTCGAGCGCTCTAATGCTTCGCCGCTGACGCGCTCGGCCAGCTTGGCTGCGAGATAGGCGGTACGTGCAGGTTTCGCCACTGTGCACCGTCCGAATGCAATCCATTAACGCTTCGCGCGCGGTATCCTTTAGCAAGTAACCTTTGGCACCGGCTCTGATCGCCCGGTAGATGTCTTCATCGCCATCAAAGGTGGTGAGCACCACGATGCGCGCGGTCTCGTCCAATTCGCGGATCTCTTTGATCGCGCCTACGCCATCCAGCTCCGGCATTCGCAAATCGAGCAGTGTGATGTCCGGGACGATGTTCTTCCAAAGATCGACAGCCTCCCGGCCATTGCTGGCTTCGGCGACGACCTTCATGTCTGGCTTGCGTTTGACTAACGAGACTAACCCTTCGCGGACAACGCTATGGTCGTCGGCGAATCAAGATGTGAATGCGTTCTTTCTTCGCGGTCATGGTCGTTTCTTCTTCTATCGTTTCCGGATTTCAAGCAGTGGCTGGTCGGATGCCTGATTTCGCCTCCTAACCATATGACCGCTCGGCCGGCGTTGTCAGTCCTGTTTTATATCCCTCAAACGAGGAGATGTTCAGCCCCTCTCGACGGCCGGACGAGCAAATCTCGCTACTGCTCCGTCGACGCGCCGTCGCGGTGCGCGTATGCTGACTTGATGAAAGATCCAGTGGTTAACCAGAATAAGCAAAGAAGACTCCCGGATGCGACGGTGCTTGTTGCGGCAACCACGGCCCATAATCCGATGGCTCGTCTTCAATCACAGAGCGGTCAATTTAGCTGGCAGCTGGAATCAGCTGCTAGATCAGGCAGCAAGCGCAACAGTTCAACAGATGATCATAACAGACCAGAAGCAATCGCGAACCGATGCGGTAGAGGGGCAAGGTCGAACGCCGGTCTTGGTCGACGTGAATTGCCGACTGCCGATCCATCATCGTGAACGCTCCGGTCGCGGAAGTTTATCGCCGCTGTTTGGAATTTGAAAAGCTTCCGGAATTCATACCTGCGATCAGGAAAATCGAGAAAACCAGTCCGACCAGCTTCTCGTGCTTGCTGGGCGACAAAGGACGCCGAGCTCACCACTAACGTTAAAATTATCATGCGTGTGCCGTGAACGGCGGATCGCCTGGCAGGCCGTGTCCGACGACTTTCGCGTCGGCGTGGTGTTCTCTCGATTCGCTCGTGGGCGGAATGCGCCAAGGTGACAGCTAAAGGTCCGCTCGATCGTCGAACCGGTAATGCTGACAACAGCGCTGGGTCTCCATCTTCGCAACTTCAAACGATTCATCGAACGCGCGGCTACGAGATGAACATGCTCGCCGCCGCTCCTGCGCCTACTTCCAGTCGCCGGTCTCCCTAGGATGGCGGCGATGCGACTCGCTGAAACGCACGAGGCGGCCTGATGCCGCCATCGCGAAAAGCGAGTCGCAAGCTTTTCGGTGCTTCGCCGCTGAAATCTGCCGCGTCCCGAAACTTAGTCACTCCGCTCGAGGGCCAAAGCGAACGCCTTGGCCAACACCCACGCATGGACTCACCAAGGCACGGGACTGTTGCTGCCTGCGCAAAGCATAGGCGGCAGTCATCACCAAACGCGCACCACTGGCGCCGAGCGGATGCCCGAGCGCGATCGCGCCGCCGTTGCCGTTGACATGCTCAGCATCGTCGGCCAGTCCGAGACTACGCGTACACGCGAGCACCTGGGCGGCGAAGGCTTCATTGATTTCGATGCGGTCGAAGTCGTCGAGGCGCAGGCCGATCTTGCGCTAGCAATTTGTGGATCGCTGGCACTGGCCCAATGCCCATGATCCGCGGAGCAACTCCGGCCGCCGCCGTGCTGATGACGCGGCCAGGGGCTGCAAGCCATGTTTGTCCAGCGCTGCAGCCGACGCCAGTAGCAGGGCGCAGGCACCATCGTTTAAGCCGGAGGCATTGCCCGCGGTGATGGTGCTGTCCGTGCCCAACAGCGGTTTAAGTTTCGCCAGTTGCTCAGGCGTGATACTTAGGGCGCGGATGTTCGTCTTCATTAACGGTGATGCTTTCGCTGCCATTGCTGACTTGCACTGGCAGTGATCTCCTCGGCCAGCCAGCCCTTGCGCCTGTGCGTGCGCAGTGCGCTGTTGACTGCGCCAACGCATATGCGTCCTGGCAGTCGCGGGCAATGCCGTGCTCGCGAGCAAGAGTTGTCCGCGGTCTGCGTCATCGAATCGACGCCATAGCGCGCCTGCATCACCGGGTTAATGCAACGCCATCCGAGAGTCACTGTCCTCCAGTTTTTGCTCGCGACCGAAGGCAGCTTCAGCCTTGGCATGACGAACGGCGCGCGCGACATGCTTTCGACGCCCCGGCAATCACCAGCTGCGCATCGCCGCCAGCGATCGCGCGAGCCGCCTGACCAACTGCTTCCAGGCCGGAAGCGCACAGTCGATTCACCGTCACCGCCGGCACTGTTTCCGGCAGACCGGACAGCAGCGCGGCCATGCGGGCAACATTGCGGTTGTCTTCACCAGCCTGATTGGCGCAACCGAGGACAACTTCATCGACCGCGCCCCAGTCCATTCCAGGATAACGCGCCATCAATGACGTCAGCGGCGCCGCGGCCAGATCGTCGCAGCGCAACGCTGCCAGCCGCCCGCCATAGCGACCGAACGGTGTTCGAGTTGCTGCCGCAATAAAAACATCAGCCATATGCGCTCCGGGAAACCATCAGCGGCCGCCAACCATCGCGTGCCACCGTCCGTTCAATCGCCTGACGCGCGCGATGCAAAGCAGGCAACATTTTTTCAGCGCCACCGCTTTCACGTCGTCGCTGTAACGCATGCTGACGTTGAGACCGCACGGCCACGCC
>ERZ1370068.5034-contig-4075_pt1 | contig 35678 bp, 57 predicted proteins | sample MGYA00561227_ERZ1370068 | MGnify/ENA primary metagenome ERZ1370068 (study PRJEB38410, sample SAMEA6850437) | metagenome | study: Metagenomic assessment of the ecological functions of the soil: analysis of the soil microbiota associated with the... | reverse complement strand
ATGACGACAGGCGATAGAGCGCGTTCAGCGACCGCCGCTAGGCGAGCAGCTCTTTCAAAATCAGTCGCCGCTTTGGATGCCCTGCTGTTGGTCAGCGAAGCATCGTGCCACCACCAGCCGTCGCGCTTCATCTTCTCGGACGCCGCGACGAAGCGGTCGGCGACCTGCGGCGAAATCGGCGTCGGTGTAGTTCAGGCTGAAGATCAGCCGGCCGGTTCCGACCCAGCTCAGCGCGAGCCCTTCGGCGCGCAGGTAATATTGCAGCATCCAGTTGTAACGAGACGGCTCGGTATAATGCACCATCCAGATCGACGACAGATTGCTGACGCGGACCGGCAGGTCTGCGCGGCCAGCCGGTCGTTCAAGCTCCTGGCGCGCGCGTTCCAGGTCTCGTCGAGCCCGTTATAGACCGCGTTGAAGTTCGGGCTGGCAAGCCGGCCGAGGAATTCGTCCATCGCCGTCATGACGTAGGGATGCGAATTGAAGGTGCCGCGGGCGAAGCAGACGTCGGCGGGACGGTCGTCGCGGAAACGCCGCATCAATTCCTTGCGGCCGCAGACCACGCCGACCGGCAGTCCGCCGGCGAGGCTCTTTGCCGTAGGTCACCATGTCGGCGCGGACGCCGAAATATTCCTGCGCGCCGCCGGCGGCGAGGCGGAAGCCGACGAAGACTTCGTCGAAGATCAGGACGATGCCGCGCTCGGTGCAGACCTCGCGCAGCTTCTTCAGCCATTCGGCATAGGCCGCGCGGTCGAAAGCGGCCGATGCGCGAGCTGTCGACGAGGGCGCGGAATCGCCGGGCGCGTTGGCGTTGGGATGCAGCGCCTGCAGCGGATTGACCAGCACGCAGGCGATGTCGCGGCGCGTCCTCAGCACGTGCAGCGTCCGCTCCGACATGTCGGCGAGCGTATAGGTCTCGTGCGGCGAAACCGGGTTGCCGATGCCGGGCTGCACGTCGCCCCACCAGCCGTGATAGGCGCCGGCGAAGCGAACCAGATGCGTGCGCCTGGTGTGGTAGCGCGCCAGCCGCACCGCCTGCATCACGGCTTCGGTGCCGGACATGTGGAACGAGACCTCGTCGAGGCCGGAAATCTCGCACAGCCGCTGCACGTTGTCGGTGATAACGGGGTGGTAGGGGCCGAGCACGGGCCGAGCGCATGCGCGCGCTTTTCGGCCTCGGCGATGCACTCCTTGTAGAAGTCGTTGCCGAAGATGTTGACGCCGTAGGAGCCGGTCAGGTCGTAGGAGACGTTGCCGTCGACATCGGTGACGGTGACGCCGGACGGACGAGTGCCACGAAGGCGCTGGTGGAGAGATGCTCGCGCACCAGCCGGCTGTACTGGAACGGCACCCGGTAGGTTTCGGTGAATTGCAGGTCGGAGATGCGCTCCGCCGCCTCCGCCGTCATCTGCCGGCCCTTGGCGTAGCGCTCGCTCGATAGAGGCCGGCGAGCCGGAAGAAGCCGTCCTGGCGCTGCCATCGCGACGTCAGCCGGCGCGCCGTCGGAGCGGAAGAACTCGTCGATGTCGAATTCGTAATGCGGCACCAGCCGCGCGACCACGCTTGGACATCTTGGAATGTCCGGTCAGCGAGCGGTGCTTGGCGCGCGACAGCGCCAGCCGGGCCTGCAATTTGGGGAAGACTGCCGCGGCGCCAGCGACCGCAGCGGCGGACAGCGAGAGAATCGGAAGGGTCAGAATCCATGCCGACCAGCGCTAGCCAGTCCATGCTGACAGATTAATGACAGTCCGGGGCCTGATCGCCAGCCTGACCCAGCAGGAGGACCTGAATTTCCTCCTGACCAACCGCATCCCGCGGGCGGCGTTGACCCGGTTCATGGGCTGGTTCAGCAAGATCGAGAACCCGCTGGTGCGCGATTTCTCGATCGCCTGCTGGCGGCTGTTTTCCGACCTCGATCTGTCCGAGGCGCGCAAGACCGAGTTCAAGAGCCTGCACGATTGCTTCACCCGCGAGCTCCGCCCGGGCTTGCGTCCGGCCGATCCGGATCCCTTCGATCGTGGCCAGCCCTTCCGACGGCATCATCGGCGCGTTCGGGCGGATCGCGGACACCGAGCTGTTCCAGATCAAGGGCGCGCCCTATTCGCTGCTCGATCTGCTCGGCGATCCCGCGCTGGTGGAGCAGCCACCGCAACGGCCGCTTTCTCACGCTGCGGCTGACCTCCAGCATGTATCATCGCTTCCACGCGCCCTATGACTGCCAGGATCGAGCGGGTGACGTTCATCCATGGCGACGTCTGGAACGTCAATCCGATCGCGCTGAAGCGGGTGGAGCGGCTGTTCTGCAAGAACGAGCGCGCGGTGCTGCAGACCCGCCTCGCGATCAGGCGAGGCGCTGACGCTGGTGCCGGTCGCCGCCATTCTGGTCGCCAGCATCCGGCTGCATTTCCTCGATGTCGTGCTCAACGCGCAGAGCAGGGGACCGGTCGATGTTTCCCTGCGATGCGAGCGTGCGCAAAGGCGATGAACTCGGCTGGTTCGAGCACGGCTCGACCATCATCGTGCTGGCGCCGGAGAGTTTCGAGTTCCGCCGACGAGCGTCGTGGAAGAGGCACGCATCCGCGCCGGCGAGCCGTTGTTGCGGAAACCGCAGTGCTTAGATCTCGATTCTTGCGCGCCGCATCGTCTCTATATGCTCGCGGTCGGCAACTGGATCTGAGTCGCGATAACCGGGAAGGAGAGATGGCGCGGACGCCTGTTCTGGCGGCGGAGGCATTGTGTTGCGGCAGGGGCAGACGCCGCTGGTCGCCGTGGTGCGCCTGCGCAAGCGCGCAATGAATGGGTTTTGCCCAAGGGCAAGCTCGACGACGGCGAGACGCCGCGCGCTGCCGCCGAGCGCGAGGTGATGGAAGAAACCGGGCACGATGTTGCCGTGCACGAATTTCTGGGCACGCTGGTCTATGAGTCCCGCGGCGGCTCCAAGGTCGTGCACTACTGGCGCATGGAAGCGCGCGGTGGCGCGGTTCATGAACTGATGCGTGACGTGAAGGCCGTGGACTGGCTGCCGCTTGTGGACGCCGTCGATCGGCTCTCGCGCGTGACTACGAGCGCGCCTTTCTTGAAAAATGTTGGTCCGATTGCACTCTCCGCGGCCGCGCATGCCGCGACCACCCGGAAAGCGCGGGCCAAACAGCCGCCGGAGAAGCGCCGGACACGGCGGACCGGACGTGACAGCGCCGCCTGCGGCCACGCCCGCGCCTGCGCCGTCCCAGCCCGATCAGCCCTCGCCGCAAGTTGCGCAGCATGACGATGTGACTGTCGTGATCGATGCGACTGCCGGTACGTCCGTTGATCAAGCCGGCTGATGAAGCGCAGCCGGCCGGCCCGCCGTCATTTGCGCTGGAGATAGAGCCGGTGGCCGTCGACACGGTGGAGATGCCGAACGCGACAGCAGCCGCGCAGCTTCTTGCAGAAGCTGCGCAGACTGGCTGCGGCGCGATACCTGACTCCATCTGTCCGACTAGCGCTGCTCCTTGCGGCGGCTTGCCGCGTTGCGGCGCGGGCGCAGGCCGCCTCGGCGCGGCGAGGCAGTCCCGGACGCTGCAGCGGCAGGCGCACCCTGAACGCCGGGCGGCGCGCTGCAATCCCGGAACGCCGAACCTGTTCGGCAGTCCCGGCCGTGGCGCTGCCAGCGCGCGGCATGGGCTGTTGCGGTTGTCCCGCGCGCGGCGGCAGGCCGGCTGCGGCGGCGATCGGATCGTGGCGGTTGTCCTGCGCGCGGCGGCAGGCCGGGTTGCGTGTCGGCGAGACCGGGCGTGACGGCTGTCCGGTCCGCGGCGGCAGGCCGGGTCTGATTGGGCGAGCCGGGCTGCTGCGGTCGGCCGGCGCGCGGTGGCGTGCCCGGTTGCTGGTTCGGACGATTGAGCCGGCTGGCTGCTGCTGCCCGCGGCGGTTCGGCACGCCTGGCAGCGGCGGCTGACCGGGCTGCTCGGCAGGCCGTTCGCCGCGGCTGCCGGGACGATCCAACTGACCGGCTGCTGTTGTCGGGCCTGACTCTGTCCGGGCAAACCATTTGGCCGCTGCTGGCCAGGCTGCAATTGCCGGATCGGACGGTTCGGATTGACGAAGCCGGGATTGGCGCGGCGGAATTCGCGCTGCTGGAACACGAGCTGCCGGCCGACATTCTGCGTCGAGTGAAGCTGACGCACAAAGCCCTGGTCGCGCAGCATCACGGCTTGCGGAATCACCAGCGGCACCGCGGCGAAGCGCGCGCCGCCCGCGCCGGGCCGGATGGTGAAGCCGCTCGCGCCTTGCGTAGAAAGCCGAGCCGCGCGCCGGCGCGGTCATTGACCTCGATCCGACCGACCCTGCCGTCGGCGTCGGGATAAAGCTTGATCGCGACGTTGTTCGGATTGTTGGCGGCGGCACCTTCCGGCACTTCGACGAGGCCGGTGGTGCCGCGAATGCCGAGCGTCGCCGTCGGCGTCGTGATCTTCATGTCGCCGGTTTTCGCCACCGAGGCTGCCACGAAGCGCGGCGGTGCCCTTGGCGACGTCGAAGATCGCCGGCGTTGCTCTTGCCGCCGTCCTCATAGACGTAATTGTCGATGGTGATCTTGCGTGCTCGCCTTGAGGTTAAAGGTGGTGGCGTCGATGAAGGTGATGCCGAGCGCGGAGTTCGCACTCGGTCTGCACGACGTCGTTGAGATAGATGTCGTCCTTGACCTTGAGCGGCGTGGTCTGCGTCGTTGCGGATCACGCTGGCGCTGCCGGTCACGGTCGCGACATTGCCGATCGGCTCCTCCGGCGCGTCCGCGGCGGTTGCGTCAGGTGTGGCGGGATCGGGCGCGCCGCCGCCGGCGCGGCGGACTGCGAGGTTCGGTCTGCGCCTGCGCCAGTTGCGTCAGGCTCGAGGCGAGCTGCGGCAGGCTTCGTCGTGCCGATCGTCGCGCTGCAGGGCCAACAGCATGTAGCGCGAAGGACAGTTGGCGCTGCATCGGGGATTTCCGGTTCAGGGGCAGGGCAGGAAGCGAAGCTGCGATTAGCCCCGATTTCAGCTCGTCCAGGCTGAACGCGGAATGAACGCGCGCCGTTTGCTGTCACGGGAGGCCGAAATAGACAAGCGCCACGTCCGGGATACCGGGACATGGCGCTGTGACTTTAATAAGGGAAAATGCTCAGCCGCGCTTGTGCGGGGTCAGGTTGAGCGGCCTGAGGGCTTTGCCGAGGGGCGTAGTTCACCGGCGTGGCGGCAGCCGGCGGCACGTATTGGAAGACGGCCTTGCAGCGCGTCGCTGAGCTGCGCGCGCTTCTGGACCATGCAGGCGGTGACGCGCTCGACATCGGGGATTTCAGAAGCGCACAGCCGCATCGCATCGCCGGTGCACATCTGCTCGCTGCTCCGGCGTGTAGGCTCGAGCCGGCTGTCCCCAGCGCGGCCAGTGCAAAAGCTGGTCGCGATCAGCATCTTGCAGGCGCGCACGGTCGAAGCGGTGAAAGTCATTGAGTGTCCCCTCATCGGATGGATGTGGCAGCGGATGCAGCGCCTGAGCTCTTGCGCCGGAGTGGCGCCTTCGTTGGGCAGGAGAACTAGCGCGGCGATGGTTTCGGGATTTTTCGTCGCAAGCGCGAAAGTGTTTCGTCGCGGGGAGATTTGTTTCGTCAGCGCGACGCGCGGTCCCCAGCTGGCTGCAGGGTATCGAGCCGTTTCCACTACTTTCCGCCGCAGCCGCCCAAGATTGGCAATGTCCCTTCAGCAGGATCGGCTATGATCTGATTCTGGCGCGGCCCATGCCTCCCCTCCGTCGGGAACAGCATCTTTCATGCGGGGCCATTTCGACCATCGAACCAACTGTTCGAGCACCAAGCATAAGGAGGGGTTGCGATCATTGCTCGCAATAGGAGGTTCTTTCGATGAAGCTGTCTGCGCCCCTTTATCACTTGAAGCGTAAGGCCAAACTTCTATCCCGTGCAGAAAATATCCCGCTGCACGAGGCGCTCGACCGCGTTGCCAGGCAAGAGGGTTTTGGCGCGCTGGAGCTTGCTCGCGGCCAAAGTGACCGGCAACCGCGCCCGCTGAAAAACTGTTTGCGCGGCTGGCTCCGGCGACCTGGTGCTGGTCGGGCGCGCCCGGGCCAGGGGCAAAACCCCGATGAGCCTCGAACTCGCCGTGCAGGCCATGAAGTCCGGCAGTCGAGGCGTGTTCTTCACGCTGGAGTACACCGAAAAGGATATGCTGGATCGTTTCCAGCGCCATCGGCGTGGACGCAGGAGGATTTTGCCGGTCTGTTTGAGTTCGGACAGCTCCGACGAGATGAGTGCGGATTACATCGTCAAGCGGCTGGCCGCAGGCGCGCCTCGCGGCACCCTGGTGGTCTGTGGACCTATCTGCAACTGCTCGACCAGAAGCGTGAGAATCGGCGCTGATGGTTCAGGTTCGCACCCTGCGAGTCGTTCGCACGCGATCGCAGGCTGATCTTCGTCTTCATCTCCCAGATTGCTCGCACGTACGATCCATTGAAGAAACCATGCCCCGATCTGGAAGATGTCAGATTGCCCAATCCGGCTGGATCTGAGCCTCTTCACCAAGACATGTTTCCTGAACAACGGTGAGGTTCAGTTCCGGGCGGCAAGCTAAAGCGTTTTTTGCGAGCGACTGATGATAGCAAGCGCCCTGTGGCGAACCACAGGGCGCTCAAGTCTCGGGGAGAAATCGTCAGCTCACGCGCCGCTGGTCTGGCCGCCGCAGGAACATGCCGCCGAAGGCGCAGCCCTGACCTTGAGCGTAGTCGGTGCTCTTCAGCGCGATCGTCGAGTCGTAATTGCGGCCGCTGTCGTGATCGTGGATCCGGCCGGTCCACTTGCTGCCTTGCGGCTTCATGTTGATCAGGATTCTTGCGCCGGTGTTGACGGAATAGCCGCACAGATTGGCGCCGCATTCCTCGATGCGAACGTTGCCCTTGTTCTCTTCCGTCGCCCAGATGCCGACCGGCGAGTTCGGGTCGGACGCGGCGGCTGGCCGGGCCGCCGGAGCCGGTGCGCGGCGCAGGCGCGGCGCGCGAGCAGGCGCGTAGGCGGCAGCGGCGCTGGCGTCAGCTTCGGGTATCGGCGCTGCAGCCGCGACGGTGGTCTGAGACGGGCGCGGGCGCCACCGCCGTCGCGGCGGAGCGGGGGCTGCGGCGCGAGCGGCCTGGGCGGGCGGGTGCTGGCGGTGCCGCCGGGTGCTGGTCGTCACGACGTCATCGTCGTCGCTCTTTTCGCCCATGCCCCTTGAGATCGATATTGCCGAGCTGCCGGTATAGCCGGGCGAGGTGATCTTGATGCAGGAAATGCCGCTGCAGTTGCGCGGCGCCTCAACACGAACGCGCTCGCCGTTGATCTGGAAGGGAGAATTCCGCCGGCATGCGCCGAGGTGGTGGCCATCAGCAATGCGGCGAGGATGTAGAGCTTCTTCATGACAGGCTCCTGAGCGGCTTGTGAGCGCGTGGCGGTGAACATGGGCGGACCGTACGCGGCGCGACGGACGCGTTCTGTGATGCACGTCACGGAGGCGCGGACCCAAAATGCGCCTGGGCGCGGCTCGGTGATTCAAATCACATTCAGCCGAGGTTCCCCGCGACTAGTTTTCCGCATCACCAGCGAGGAGGCCTCGATGAAACGACTTTGTTTCTCTCGCCGTGCTGATGGTGCTCAGTTGCCTCGGTCCTCGGCCTATGCCGGACCGTTCGATTTCGTTCAAGCCGTCGGCAGCCATCGGGTGCACATCGAATCCTCCAGGCACTGCCGTTCGGTTTCGTGCGCCTCGATGTCGATCTCCAGAAGGCTCAACTGGCGCCACCGGCGCGACCGTTATGAGGGCGAGCGCGACGCTAGGCTGTGCCGGCAAAGCCTGCGCCGGTCAGCGCCGCAGACGATCTCGCCGCCCGCAGCCGCCGTCGATCACGGCGCCGGCCAAGGCCATCGTTGCCGTCCCGCCGCCGGCCACTTACACGGCGCGCCGCATCGAGAAGCCAGATCGTCGCTGCGCCTCCGACCAGCTCGCGCCGCCGCCAGTCCAGGAGCGTATCATCGATTCCAGCGCCGCCGGTCGCCGCCGGTCGAAAAACCGGTCGAGACCGCGCAGCCCGCGCCGCAGGTCGAGCGCGTCTCGCATCAGGCCGAGGACGAGCCGTCGGATTCGCCGATCGGCGACTGGCAGACCGAAGGCAAGGGAACGGTGCGGATCGCGAAAATGCGGCAATGCGCTAGTGCGGCTCTGTGCTCGGTTCATCGAACGAGAAGGGCGAAGCGATCCTGATCAACATGAAGCCGAAGACGGAAAGGCAATGGACCGGCGGCGTCTGGCAGCCAGGAAAGCTGGCGAGACGTATTACGGCACGATGTCGATGAAGGCGATCAACACGCTTCGCGTCGAAGCCTGCGCGCTTCGGCCGCTTCTATTGCTCCGGCAACAATTGAGCCGCATCACGCGCCGCGCCGACAGCCTGATGACGTCGCGGCAGTGTCCGCGAACGGCGCTCGTAGAGTCTCAACAGCCCTCTGCTGTTGTCGACGCGCTATATGCTCAACGATAAATCGCCGCGTCGACGAGTGGTCACGAGCCGCCGGGCGTTCAGGTCCATCTCTGGACGGAGGTTTAGAACACGCCAAGCACAATCGCGGCGACGAAAGCGAATGCAACATACGCGGTTACAACGCTCAGTCTGCTGACGAGAGGACTTACGAAATCCATTGGGGTAGCTCCCTAGGTTCACGTCGTGCCCGCACATAACACTTAAGGCGTAACAAAGCGTTCCCGGCCTCAAAAGTCAGCGTTGCTGTCCATCCACGGCTCTCCACAGGCGGCGAGCCCCGGAAACATGGTAAAAAATTCGTAAAATCAATATGTTGAAGAGTCTTTAAATAAATTCGTTGAACGTGCGCGGGATGACGCGCGGAGTTCGTTTGTATCTCGTCGGCTCCTTCGTCCTTGTCTCGCTAGCGGGTTGTGGCCGCGGATTTTTCAGTCCGCCGAGCGCGAACCGTGGCGTGCCGAGGCCGAAGTCGCTTGCCTGAAGTCCGGCGCGGTCAAGGAGAGCGCGCGAACTGGTCCGGATCGACCCGATTTCCGGTCCCGGCGTGTGCGGCGCGGAATATCCGCTGAAGGTCGCGGCGCTCGGCGAAAACATCTCCAGCTTCGGATTTGCCGACGAAAGCCTTGCGGCCGCCCGGCAGTATCGGCAATCAGCCGCGCTGGCCGATTACGCGCGCGCCGGCGGCGGCTCCGCCCCAAGGAAATTATCAAGGAAGCTATCAAGGAATTACCAGGAAGCTATCCGGCATCCGGCGCCGCGCCAGCCGAACTATGCCGCGCCGTCGAACGGCCCGATCTCGCTGTCCGCGCCGGGCATCGACCCGCAGGAGGATGACGTCGATCTGCCGCCCGAAGGCGCGCCTGCGATCGCGCGGCGGCAGCTATATGGCGCGCACCGTCCTATCCGCCGCGCGACCGTTACCCGGCGTCTTCATCTGCGCCGTATCCGCAGCCATCCTATTCGCCACTCGCCGGCGACGCCGGCCGCTGCCGCGGCTCGGGCCCGCGCAGGGCAATCCCGTCAGCGCCTTCGGGCAGGTCTCGATGAAGCCCGCGGCGACGCTGGCGTGCCCGATCGTCTCGGCGCTCGACCGCTGGCTCAGCTGATTCCGTGCAGCCGGCGGCGATGCGCTGGTTCGGCGCGCGCGTCGTCGAGATCAAGCAGATCTCGGCCTATTCCTGCCGCGGCATGAACGGCAATCCGCACGCGCATATTTCCGAGCACGCCTTCGGCAACGCGCTCGACATCGCGGCCTTCACGCTCGCCGACGGCCGCCGCATCACGGTCAAGGACGGCTGGCGCGGCATGCCGGAAGAGCAGGGCTTTCTGCGCGACGTGCAGGCGGCCGCCTGCCAGCAGTTCAACACCGTGCTGGCGCCGGGCTCCAACTGCCCATCACGAGGATCACATCCACGTCGACCTGATGCGCCGCGCCTCCCGCCGCACCATCTGCCAGCCCGCCGCCGTGTCCGGCGACCAGGTCGCCGCGCGCGCGGCGCAGCGCAATCCTTACGCCGTCACGCGATCCCTACTGCGACAGGATCGCTCAGCAGCCAAGAAGTCTGGTGTCGCGCTGGTTCAAGGGCAACAGCAAGGTCAACGAGGAAGACGAGTTCGAGGATCATTAGAGCCTCGTCGGATCTTGTTGGATAGGTGGAGCGAAGCGATACCCATCAATCCCGTTGGCAAAGTGATGGGTTTCGCAAGGGCTCAACCCATCCTACATCCTACTCTGCCAGCCGCTCCAGCAGATCCTGCACGACGCCCTTCAGCAGATCGAGCTTGTAGCCCGTCATCGGCAACGGCTTTGCACCCGGATGTCGCCGGTCTGGCGGCAACGGCAATCGTTGCGCGACATTGGCCGGCTTGCCTTGCAACGCAGCTTCCGCGGCCGCGAGCCGCAGCGGCACCGGGGCGATGCCGCCGGCGGCGAGGCGGATGAACTGGAACGCGCCGTGCCTAGATCACGGCGCGGGCGCAGACTCTCGACCAGCGGCCATTCCGGCATGGCTGCGGCTGATCGCGCGCTTGTAGAGCGCGCGCTCGCCCTGCAGCGGAGCAGCAAGCTCGACGCTCTTCGATCATCTCGCCCGGCTGCGAGCGCGTTGTCGGCGGTGCCGTTGGAGCCGTCACCAAGGAGGTCGCCGATCGTCAGCCCGCTCCGTCGGTCGGTGGTGATCGTCGCCTCATAGGCCAGCAGCGCCGCTGCCATGGTCGAAGGATGCGGCGCCACGCAGGGGCCGAGATCGAAGGCAACGCTGATAGAGATGATTGCCGCTGCGGGCGGGACAATCCGATCCGCCCTTCTTCAGGCAGGCGATATGCGGATTGCGATAGTACCAGCAGCGCGAACGCTGCGCGAGGTTGCCGCCGAGCGTCGCGAGATGACGGATCTGCGGCGTCGCGAGGCCTTGCGCTGACAGCCGCAAGGCCCGGATAGGCCGCGGCGATGCGCGCGTCGGCGGCGATCGCGGCGATGCGTGGTGAAGGCGCCGATGCGCGCAGCCGCCGTCGGCGCCCCAATGCATCCCGATCGTGTCGGGCGCGGGCCGATGATATCGATCAACGGTCCCGTCGAGACGCCGCTGCGCCGCCGTTCGGAGAGGTCGGTGCCGGCGGCGCGGAATTCGCGCCTGGCTGCGATGGCGGTCATGGCTGCGGATGTCATGCGGCGGCCCTCCCTTTCAGTGCGGCGATCGAGGCGGTCGGGCCGGATCGGCAGTCTCGGTCAGCCGGATGCCGGTCGCGTTGCGGATGGCGTTGGCGATCGCCGGCGACGTCGGCACGGTTGCGACCTCGCCGATGCCGACGCTGCCGCCGAGCACGTGGTCGAAGCCGCCTTCGTCGAAAGTGCACGTCGATCAGCGGGCGTGTCGGCGATGCCGGGAATGCGATAATCCTCCATGCCGCCGCTGAGGATGTCGCCGGTGCGCGGAATCGACTTCGCGCGCTTCATAGAGCGCGTAGCCGATGCCCTGGATGACCGAGCCCGCCGCCTGGCTGCGCGCGCAGCGCGGGCGCTGCGATCTTGCCGACCGCAATGCCGGTGTGAACGTTGAGAACGCGCACATGCCCGAGCCAGGTATCGACTTCGACCTCGATCACCTGCACCGAGCTCGGCACGCCGGCGCCGATCGCCAGGTTGGAGAAGCGCCGCATCATCCAGCCGAAGATCATGCCCATGAAGCCCGCCTCCTTCAGCGGCGAGCGAACGCCCGGCGCCATCTGCTTGCTGTCCTCCGGCCGCACGCTGGAGACGCTGAGATCGGGCGAGGCCGCGAGCATTTCGCGCCACGGCGCGTTGGAGCCGGGGACCGGCTTGCCGCTTCGCGTTCTGCTCGATCGCGGCCTTCAGCTGCTCGATCGCCAGCAGCGTCGGCGGGATCACCGAAGCGGTGGTGCGGCTGCCGCCCGAGCCCGGTCCTTCCGGCAAGTTCGAATCGCCGATCCTGAACCTCGATCTCATGCGGCTCCAGCCCGAATTCGTGCGCGACCGTATTGGCGATCACGGTGCGGCTGCCGGTGCCGATATCCTGCGTCGCGGTGCTGGCGATCGAGGCGTCCGCCCTTCACCGCCACTTCGACCTTCGAGCCGGGCTGCCAGAGATAAAGCCAGTAGCCGGTGGCGACGCCGACGCCGCGGCGATAGCGGCCGGTCTGCGACGGCGGTCGTCTTTCGGTTGCGCCAGACCTCCAGGCCCGATGCCCAATCGTAGAGCCGCTGCCGGTTGGGATCGGGATCCCAGCGTTTGCGCAAGCGCGATCGGATCGACCTTCATCCGCAGCGCGGCTTCGTCGATCGCCTGTTCCAGCGCAAACGCCATCGGCGGTCCGCCGGGGCCGCGGAACGGCGCGCCGGCCGGCAGATTGCTGATGACGTCGAAATCGGCGAGCTCTTTCGCTTCCGCCGGATAGATCAGGCGGGCAAGTGCGGCGATGCGTCGAGTTGGTCGGCGGCGCCGGTGTCGGCATAGGCGGTCAGCGACAGCGCTTTCAGCTCGCCCTTGCTCGGACGGCAGCAGCGCGATCTTGACTTCGGTCGCCGGCCGATAGCCGGTCACCGAAAGTTCCTCGTGCCGGTCATAGGCAACCCTGACCGGCGCCTTGGCCTCGCGCGCCAGCTCGATCGCGGCGGTGGTCTCCATGCCGAGAGCTGGCCTTCGAGCCAAAACCGCCGCCGACATGGTCGGCGATCACGCGCACCTTGTCGTGGCTCGAGCTTGTAGCGCTTGGCGATCAGCTCCATCACGTGGAACACCGACTGCGTCGAAACGTGCACGGTGAGGCGGTCGCCGTCGAAACGCGCGACCGCGGCATGCGGCTCGAGGCAGGCATGCGGCTGGGTGCCGGTGCGGAAGGTGCCTTCGACCAGCAGCGGATTTTGCGCCTGCGCGCGCGCCGGCGATCCAGCTCCGCACCTTCTTCGGCTGTGCTGAGAACGCCGCCGACGGTCCGCGGATATTGCCTTTCCAGGGCGCCGGCGAGCCGCCGCCTTCGGAGACGTTGCCGGCCTTCTTGCGCGCTGGATTTTTCGAACACGACCGGCGCATCGGGCTTGCGCGCGTCATCCAGCCCGATCGCCGACGGCAGGCGTTCGCTCGTTGATCCTGATGGCGGCGATGGCCGCCAGCGCGGTCTTGCGATCCTTCGCCGCGACGGCGGCGATGGGTTCGCCGACATAGCGGACGATGCGGTCGTCGCCGAGCAGCGAGATCGCCGCGCTCACGCCTGGCATCGCGCGCGCCGGCGCGAGATCGAGTTCGCCGATGCGCGCATGCGCGAACGTGCGAGCGCAGGATGACGCCTTCGAGCTGGCCGTCATGATGGATATCGACGGTGTATTTCGCCGACCCCGTCACCTTGTCGCGCGCTTCCATGCGCGGCGAGCACGATATCGTCGCCGTCGAAGCGGCCGGCGCAGGCCGTCCGCCACGGCGCGGAAGATGCCGTCATAGGCGCCGCAGCGGCACAGATGACCCGACAGCGCCGCGCCGATTTCCTCGCGCGACGGCGCCGCCGTTCCCTTTGCTCGCCCGCCAGCGATCGTGAAACGCCGCCGCCTCGACGATGAAGCCCGGCGTGCAGAATCCGCATTGCAGGGCGTCGTGCGCCATGAAGGCCTTCTGCACCGGATGCAGCTTTGCCGGCGCCGATGCCTTCGACCGTGGTCACCGATTTGCCCGCCGCTGACGCGCGCAGGCATCAGGCAGCTCACGCACCGGCACGCCGTCGACCAGCACGGTGCAGGCGCCGCAGACGCCGGCCCCGCACACCAGCTTGGTTCCGGTGAGCTCGAGCGCGTCCCGCACGACATCGATGAGCAGCGCATCGGGATCGTCGGGGAGGGGCGCGAGCGTGCCGTTGATCGTCATCGTGCTCATCTCGCGATCTCCAGGTTTCTTGACGGACGGACTGATCTCTTCGGCTGGCACGGCTTTCACGGGACGCGGCTTCGGCGACGGACGCGATGGCGCCGGCGACGAGCGGTGCGCAGCATGATTTCCAGATCGCTTCAGGAACGCGTCGGCCGGCTGGCATGCGCGGGGTGAGCGGGCTTGGCGCCGTTGACCGCCATCTCGACGCAGCGCGCACGAGTTCGCGGACGGTCATCGCCGCGCACCAGCGTGAGGCCTTGCTTGCGGCAGACGCGCGTCGATCGTCGCGGCAAGCTGTTGCGCGCGTAGAGGCGCGGCATATTTCTGGTAGAGGTCGCGGGCCTGCAGCAGATGTTCGGAGAACAACTCCTCGACATGCGGCGAGCCGTCGAACGCAGGCGATGATCTGCCTGAGCCTGGCGCTGACCGAGGCGATCGAGGATAGTCGGCGAGGCTGCCGCCGGCCTTCTTCCGCGCGTCCGGCCGCCGTCGTTTCCGCGGCGAGCGCGCTCTCATGCAGCCGCTCGATGACGGCGCGGAACAGCGCTTCCTTGATTTGAAATGGTGATAGAGCGCCTGCCGCGTCAGGCCGGCGGCCTCCGCCGCCTGCTCGATCGACGACCGCCGGAAACCGTGCCGGCGGAACACCAGCATCGCGGCATCGAGAATACGGGCGCGGGCCTCATTTGACGATTTTGACAAACTAGAAGAAATGTCGTAGCTCGAGCCGCAGGCAATGCCCGGCTAGATCACACGAACTTGATGCCGATTACGTCGCCCTTCTTCCAGGCGGACTTGCACGCCCTGCCGGGCGATGTTCTCCCGAATTTCAATTGAAAGTGCGGCTTGACGAATTGCGGGCCTTCGACCCGAGCCGCGCACCGCCCTTCGAGATATCGATGACGGTGCACTGACGCGCAGCGAAAAACTGCAGTCCACCGTCATCCATGCGGGCTGGTTCGTCCGGCGGCGGCAGGGATGGAGACGATTTTGAACGAACTTGGTGCTGGCTTGCGCGCGCAACACCTGTTCCCCGCGGCGTCCCGGTCCGCCAGGCCGGAGGGCGCCCATCGAAACGGGTTACGTCAGTGCGGGATGGACCAGAATGATGATCATGAAGATGATCGCCAGCGGAATGCCCGAGAACCAAAGTAGCGCGCTTGTTCCAAATCTCATGCCGCCACCTGCTGACAGGGGGTGCAACAGCGTGGCCTGCGATTTTCGTTCCCGCGCAAAGGGGCGTAGCGTCCTCGGCCGATGAGGTCTTCCGCCGTAACGGGTTTGCTGATCGCCCGTCAAGCACGGCGCGATCTCCGCGGCGAAGGGATCATTGCGCGGCGAGACTGCCTGCGTCGAAAAGTTGCGCATGACGGCTCTTCGCGCAGCTTGCACGAATCGGCGAAAGTTTTCTGTCGTCATGCCGAATTAGATCAAGACTAATTCCAGACTTCATCGCGCAAACACGCGTTCTGAATCTGCTTATCAAATACTAATTCTAAACCCGTGATTGACGTCTGCTTTCTCGCGTGTCGCTCGCTTCAATGTGATCAACAATGCTTGTTACTGGGTCCCCCGCGAAGTGATGGACTTGAAATGACGACATGCTTCGGAGCCACGACGGATTGTCTCGGCGCCGCGCTGCCGATGCTGGCTGCAATGGTGATCGTTACGCCGGCGGGAAGCGCAGTCATCTGCGCAAACCTTGCCGCCCGCTCGTCGTCGACTGTTTCCTCGAAACTGGCGGCGCGCGTTTCAGGTCCCCGCCCCCGCCGGTAGTCTGCCTCAGCCACAAGCTGGCGTACGCGCAGCGCGGAACGACGACGCCTGATGCCGTACGCTGCGCGGCGTGCGCGAAACTGCGACCGGTCCGGTGCGCGGTTATCTGCCAACCAAAGCGGCACCGAATTCAAGACCGACACTGCCGCTGCGCGAAACGCCGCAATCGATCACGGTGGTGGTCACCGCCGACCGCGTGTCACTGATCAGGGCGCGCTCACCGTGCAGGAGTCGCTGCGCTATGTGCCCGGCGTGTTCGCCGATGCCTACGGCCCGGATTCGCGCGGCGACCATCCGCGCATTCGCTGCGGCCAGGGATCCGAACATCTGGTCTCGACGGCACCCGAGTTGCGTGAACACCTTCACCGTTCAACGAATGGCGGCCCGAGCCCTACACGCTGGAGCGCATCGAGGTGCTGCGCTACGGCCCCGCGTCGGTCCTCTATGGCGACACCTCGACCGCCGGCCTGCTGAACCTGGTCTCGAAGCGCCCGCAGGCGGAGGCCTGCAACGAGATCGGCGTGCAATATGGCAGCTTCAACCGCAAGCAGGTGCGTGCATCGAAATCGCACCGGCAAGCTCGACCAAGCGGATCGGCGAGTGGCTGTATCGCTTCGTCGGCGTTCCGCGATAGCGGCACGCAGACCGACTGGCCACGTTCCCGGACGACCGGCATCAAAAAGTGCTGGCGCCGTCGCTGACCTGGCGGCCAACCAACAACACCAGCTGGACCGTGCTCGGCACCTATCAGAAGGACAACACCGGCCCCTCCACCGCATTCCCCGGCCGCAGGAGGAGCGCGCTGCTTCGCCGGTCCCAACGGATTCGATCCCGGTGCGGTCGATTCGCCAGGCGTGCCCGGGCTTCGACAAGTACCCAGACCGAGACCGGCGCGATCAGCGAGCCTGTTCGAGCACCGCTTCGGCGACGCCGCCGAAGGTCACGGCGCATGAACCTGCGCTACGCCCATGCGACGAGGGCATCTACCGGACGGCCTATCCGACCGTCTATGGCGATCCGTACGCACCGCCAATCCAGAACCGGCTTCCTGGTTTATCGATGCTGACGCGGCGCACCGTGGAGCGCTTCATCTGCAGCCGCGAAACCAGTACAAGGACAGTTTCACCTCGACAGCAACGTCGAGCTGAAGTTCAGCAGACCGGCCCGTGACGCCACAAAGACGCTGGTCAGGCGTCGACTACCGCGGCCTCAAGGAGCGCGCGAAATCCGGCTGACGGCTACGACATCGACGCGCCGTTCGACCTCTACGCGCCGGTCTATAACGAGCCTGGTCGACGCCCGACCGGCGCTTCGCCTGAGGCTGACCCTGCGGCAGAGCCAGCTCGGGCTCTACGCGCAGGACCAGATGCGGCTCGGCCGTCGCTGGCCGTCCTCGGTCTCCGGCAGGACTACGTCACCAACAACGTGCAGGGATCGCGCCGACCGAAGACGCCAAAGCGACCACCGGCCGCGCCGGGACTGATGTACGAACTGCCGTTCGGGCTGACGCCCCACGTTACCGCGCAACTCCGTCTCACGCCGACTTTCGGCTCCGCGTCTGCGTCGGCGGCCTACTGCAGGCCGCAGCAGCGGCGAAATGGTGGAGTTGGGATTCAAGTACAATCCGGATGCCGGGCACCGCGATCAGCGGTGCGATCTTCGACACCACCGAGAAGAACCTGGCTCGCGAGCGATCCCGGCGGCTCCACGTTCTCGGTCCAGACCGGCACAGGTACGTGATTCGCGGCGCTGAGCTCGAGGTGATCACCCGCGTGACGCCGGACCTCGATCTGATCGGCGCCTATTCCTACCTCAACGCCATGGTGGAAAGCGGCGACAAATGCCGGCAAGCGCGTCGAAACCGTTCCCGAGCATCAGGCCTCGCTATGGGCGAAGTACCGGCTCACCGCGATCGGGCTGGCGCTGGGCGTCACGGTCGGCGGCGGCGTGCGCTATATCGGCGAGGTCCTGGGACGGCAACGGACAGCATCCGCACGCCTGACTACACGCTGTTCGATGCGATGATCCGTTACGAGACCGGCCCGTGGCGGTTTCCGGGTCAACGCCGAGCAACCTTGCCGACAAGCGGCACGTGTCACCACCTGCCTTGCCCGCGGCGACTGTTCTTCGGCATGGGCCGCACCGTGCTGGGCAGCGCGACGTACAGGTTCTAGGACATAAACTCGAAAGGGGAGGCCGATCTTACTCGGCTTCGCCCGGTACGTCTGTCAGAAACATCACGCGTCGCGCTGCCAACCACGCGCGCGATGCGCTCCGCCGATGGCGCCGGCTCGGCCTGAAACACGAACGGCAGAAACAGCGTCGCCTGGCAGCATCTGCAGTGAATTGCGCCGCGGCTAGCCCGCAGTCGTCGATCGCAAGATCGTCCGGCCTGCACATGCGCCTGCAGATAATCGGCGAGACGGTTGATCGTCTGCTCCAGCACGTTGCTCGTAGAAGCTGGCGTCCGACCTCCGGCATCCGCTCGGCGATCGCCATCACCGTGCGGATCGACGATCCGCCGCCCGGCCGGCACAGCGATCTGATGTAGGCCTGGCCGAATTCCGCAGCGTGGTTTCGACATCGCGCTTGGGGATCGAGATTGAATGCGATCTTGCCCTGTTCGAGCGCTTCGTCCTCGACGATGGCTTCGAACAGCCGGCTCTTGTCGGCGAAGTAGACGTAGAGCGTGCCCTTGGAGACGCCGGCGGCGCGTGCGATCTCGTTCATGCTGGCCCCATCAAAGCCCAGATCCATGAACACCTTTCGCGCGCCGTCCAAGAATCTGGCGGCGCTTCGAACTGTCTCTCCTCGCCAAAGAGGATGAATCGTGTTTGGATGTGGATGCAACCATTGGTTTATCTTCTCGCGCAAGATTTCAACCCGAGATAAGCGCGGAAGGCGCTCTTTCGCGTTATGGTCGGTACGATAACAATATAGCTTGACCGAACCGTTCGGTCAATGCTAATTTTTACGGGTGAGGATGCCCGATGCGGCCGGTCTTCTGGCTCCACGTGCATCGCGATATTTGGATTGGGGAGGCCGGTCATGGCCGCAGCGAGAGACCAGGCCGCACGCATCGTCCGCGCCGGACCGGAAACGGCGCGAGGATGGAAGCCGCGCGCGGAGGCCGGACGCCCGCTTGCGGACCAGGCTGCGGACTCACGTCGCGGAAGAACGTCGGGCGCCGCCCCGCCGAGGCGCCCGGCTCACCCGGCAATCGACACAGCCGGTGCGCCGCCCGCTGGCAACGCCGATGCGGCGGCCGAAACCGGACAAGCGCAAATTCGTCATGATGGGCGTCGCTCGTGACTGCTGGCGCTCGCCGCGATCAGGCTACGGCGTCTATTATCGTCCTGGTCGGGCGCTTCTATGTCTCGACCGGACGATGCCTATGTTCGCGCCAACAACACCACGCTCGGCGCCCGGGTGTCGGGCCATATCGCGGCAATCCTGCCCGGCGACAATTCGATCGTGCGCGCCGGCGACGTGATCTTCAGGATCGATGACGGCGACTATCGCATCGCGGTGGATGCCGCGCGCAGCAAGATCGCGACCCAGCAGGCCACCATCGACCGCATCGGCCGTCAGGTCACCGCGCTCGGAAAGCGCCGTCGAGCAGGCCAAGGCGCAGCTCGCTTCCGCGGAAGCCGCGCTTGAAGCGCGGCCGGCCTCGACTTCGAGCGCCAGCAGGCGCTGAGCACCAAGGGATTTTGCCTCGCGCGCGACCTTTGAGGTTTCCGAAGCCGGCCGCGATCAGGGCATCGCGGCGGTGAAATCGGCGCAGGCGGCCTGACGACGCCGCGCGCGACAATGTCGAGGTGACGAAGGCGCAGCAGGCCGAGGCCCGCGCCCAGCTCGCGGAATTGCAGACCTCGCTTGCCAAGGCCGAGCGCGACCTCGACTTCACCTCGGTGCGCGCGCCGGTCGACGGCACCTTCTCCAACCGCCTCGTCAACACCGGCGACTTCATCGCAGGCCGGGCAGCGGCTCGGCAATGTGGTGCCGCTCAACGACGTCTTCATCGATGCCAACTACAAGGAGACCCAGCTCAAGCGCATCCGTCCCGGCCAGCCGGTGACGATCTCGGTCGACGCCTACGGTCACCGCAAGTTCGCCGGCGTCGTCGACAGCATCTCGCCTGCGGCCGGCTCGGTGTTCACGCTGCTGCCGCCGGACAACGCCACCGGCAACTTCACCAAGATCGTGCAGCGGCTGCCGGTTCGCATTCGCGTGCCGAAGGATGTCGCGAAGCAGAACCTGCTGCGCGCCGGCATGTCGGTCTATGCGACCGTCGACACCAGCGAGGGCGCCGCGCGACGCCGACAGCGAGGCCGACCTCGATGCGCCGGCGATGATTCACCCGCAGTAATTCTGCGCATCAGGCGGCCGCGGCCGAACAGCCCGGCGCCTGTCCCGAGCAGATCATGGCCGACGCCACCGCCGCCCCGCCTGCGATGATGAACGCCGCCGCGCGCGTCCGAGCGCATCGCCGCCGCGACGGCTGTTTGCGTTCCTCATCATGGTGTTCGGGATGTTCATGTCGATCCTGGACATCCAGGTCGTCTCGGCGTCGCTGTCACGATATCCAGGCCGGCCTGTCGGCCAGTTCCAGCGAGGTGTCGTGGGTCCAGACCTCGTATCTGATCGCCGAAGTGATCGCGATCCCGCTGTCCGGATTCCTGTCGCGCGCGTTCGGCACGCGTTTGCTGTTTGCGATTTCCGCCTCCGGCTTCACGATCGCGAGCTTCTTCTGCGGCTTTGCCTCGACGATCGAGCAGATGATCCTCTGGCGCGCGATCCAGGGATTTCTGGGCGCGGGCATGATCCCGACGGTGTTCGCATCGGCCTACACGGTGTTTCCGCGCTCGAAATTCCATATCGTCGGTCCCGATCATCGGCCTGGTCGCGACGCTGGCGCCGACCATCGGGCCGACGGTCGGCGGATTCATCACCGACTGATGATGTCGTGGCACTGGCTGTTCTTCATCAACATCGTCCCCGGCATCGGCATCACCATCGGCGTGCTGGCGCTGGTCGATTTCGATCAGCCGAATTTCGCGCTGCTCGATCACTTCGACTGGTGGGGCCTGCTGTTCATGGCGGGCTTTCTCGGATCGCTCGAATATGTGCTGGAGGAAGGGCCCGCAGTACGAGTGGCTGCAGGATACCTCGGTCGCGGTCTGCGCGGCGATCTGCGTGGTTTCGGCGATCGCCTTCTTCTGGCGCGTGCTGACGCGCGGGAGAGCCGATCGTCGATATCAGGACCTTCACCGACCGCAATTTCGGCGTCGGCTGCCTGATCTCGTTCTGCGTCGGCATCGGCCTTTACGGCCTGACCTACATGTATCCGCGCTATCTCGCCGAAGTGCGCGGCTACAGCGCGCTGATGATCGGCGAGACCATGTTCGTCTCCGGCATCGCCATGTTCCTCACCGCGCCGATCGTCGGGCGGCTGATGCGCGAAGTCGACATGCGTTACATCATCGCCACCGGCCTCGTGCATCTTCGCGCTCGGCTCCTAGCAGATGACCTGGATCACCCGCGACTACGATTTCTACGAATTGCTGGTGCCGCAGATCCTGCGCGGCATCGGCATGATGTTCGCGATGGTGCCGACCAACACCATCGCGCTCGGGACGCTGCCGCCGGAGCGGGTCAAGAACGCCTCGGGGCTGTTCAACCTGACGCGCAATCTCGGCGGCGCGGTCGGGCTCGCGGTCATCAACCAGGTGCTGAATCGAGCGCACCGACCTGCACATCTCGCGGCTGCACGAACGGGTCAACTGGGGCAACGCCACCGCGGCCGAGACGCTCAACATGTTCACCCAGCGCCTGCAGGGCATGGGCGATGCCGCGCTGATGGCGATGAAGCAATTGTCGCAGATCGTTCACCGCCAGGCCGTGGTGATGGGCTATGGCGACGCCTTCTTCATGCTGACCGTGTTCTATTTCGGCCTCAGCCTGCTCGTGATGGTTCTTGAAAAAGCCTGCCGCGCATGGCGGTCGGCGGCGACGCGCATTGAGCCGTCGCGTGATGCACCACTCACGCGGCTGCCATGTTGCAAATCACCCGCGATGCATTTATAAGCAGCGCATTGTCGCTCGAACCGGGGAGGATTTGCATGATTTCGATGTATTCGCAGATCGCGCCCTCGCGTCCGATGCTCGTGCTGGTATTCCGGTCGCGTCACTGAGCGCGATCTGCCGAGCATCTGATCGGGTCTGACGTCCCGATCTCCAAGCTTCCCAACGACTTATCGATATTTTTCAACGACGCTTGCGTTCGGCCTCATGGCCGCTCGCGCGTCAATTCAGATGGAGCCGGTCCGTGCGCGCAGAGCGCAGCCGGATGACGCCATGACCGCTCAAGATCAGATAAACGTCCCGCCGCGATCACGCGTGGTGATCCCGTTCGTGTTCCGCCACTGGCTGCAACAGCCCGGCCGTGCCGCCGATCGTCGCCGGCGGCCTGCTCGGCGCGACCGCCGCCGACCTGTTCATGCCGATCTTCTCCGGCCACCTGGTCGATGCGCTGACGCTCGGGCGCTTCGGATCGCCGCGGCGCGGCACGCGGCGCTCGCATCGCCTTCGGCGGCGATCGTGGCGCTCGGCCTGATCTCGATGATCGCTGCGGCTCGACCGGCCTGCAGGCGATCGTGCCGTTCACGCTGAAGACCATGTCCGGACGTGTCGCGCGACGCCTTCATGCGCGTGCAGCGCTTCTCGACCGACTGGCACGCCAACAGCTTTGCCGGCTCGACCGTGCGCAAGGTCACCCGCGGCATGTGGGCGCTCGACCTGCTCAACGACACCATCCTGATGGCGCTGGCTGCCGTCGCTCGGCGGTGCTGCTGGGCTCGATGATCCTGCTCGGGCTGCACTGGCCTGTCGCTCGGCGCGGTGATCGCGGTCGGCACGCGTGATCTATGTCTCGATGACGATGGCGTTCTCGGTGCGCTACATCGCGCCGGCCGCGCGCGTCTCCAACGCCTGGGACACCAAGGTCGGCGGCACGCTGGCCGACGCCCTGACCTGCAACGCGGTGGTGAAATCCTTCGGCGCGGAAGCGCGCGAGGACGCGCGGCTGGCCGGCGTCATCGCGCGGTGGCGCACGCGCGTGCGGCGGACCTGGCTGCGTTACAACTACACCTCGCACGGCGCAGCTCGCGGTGCTGCTGTGCTTCCGCGCGCTCTGTGATCGGCGGCGCGATCCTGCTGTGGATCGCGGGCCGCGCCTCGCCGGGCGACGTCACCTACGTGCTGACCAGCTACTACATCATCCACGCCTACCTGCGCGACGTCGGCATGCACATCAACAACCTGCAGCGTTCGGTCAACGACATGGAGGAACTGGTCGCGATCCATGACGAGCCGATCGGCATTGCCGATGCAGCCGACGCGTAGCCGATCGACATCCAGGGCGGCCGCATCGTGTTCGACGACGTGACGTTCCATTACGGCGGCCATCGCGCGCCGCTGTATGACGGCCTGTCGGTGGACATCCGCGCCGGCGAACGCGTCGGCCTGGTCGGCCGCTCCGGCTCCGGCAAGACCACCTTCGTCAAGCTGGTGCAGCGGCTCTACGACGTCAGCGGCGGACGAATCCTGATCGACGGTCAGGACATCGCGAAGGCGACGCAGCATTCGCTGCGCAGCCAGATCGCGATCGTGCAGCAGGATCCGATCCTGTTTCACCGCTCGCTGGCCGAGAACATCGCCTATGGCCGGCCCGGCGCCAGCATGGCGGCGATCGAGCAGGCGGCGCGGCTCGCCAATGCGCACGACTTCATCCTGCGGCTGCCGAAGGGCTACGGCACGCTGGTCGGCGAACGCGGCGTCAAGCTGTCGGGCGGCGAGCGGCAGCGCGTCGCGCTGGCGCGCGCGTTCCTGGCGGACGCGCCGGTGCTGATCCTGGACGAGGCGACCTCGAGCCTCGATTCGGAATCGGAAGGCCTGATCCAGCAGGCGATGGAGCGGCTGATGAAGGGACGCACCTCGATCGTGATCGCGCACCGGCTGTCGACGGTGCGCAGCCTCGACCGCATCCTGGTGTTCGACCGCGGCGAGATCGTCGAGCAGGGCACCCACGCCATCGCTGACGGCGCGCGCCGGCGGCATCTATCGCGGGCTGTTCGAGCGGCAGGCGACCGAGTTCGGCCGCATCTCGGCGGCGGAGTGAGGCGTACATTCTGCATGCGGTCCTGCTCGGTGTCGGAATATGCTTCCGGCATCGAGAGGGTCTTGCGATGCGCTGGTTTAATAAGGAAAAACGGCCCGAAGTCTGGGAAGTGCGCCGACGATCAGCCGCTCGGCGATATCGGCTGCGGCCCACAAGATCCGCGATATCTGTGCGTCCGCCGGGCACCATCGCGGAAAGGCTGGTGGCGGCCGGCGGGCGCGATGCCGAGAAGCAGCAAGCCGCCGATGCCGAGCGATACCAGGCCGCCATCAAGCGCGCGCTCGAAATAGCGATGCAAATTTCCGACGATTCGATGCGTGATGTTTCAGTGAGCCAGATCATCAAGCTGTGCGTGCAGGTGGATCATCTGAAAACCGCGAGGGTCCTGCTTCGCACAATCACAGTCGGAAAGGACGAGGGCAGATTTGGTGGCCGATCACCCGAAGCTGATCGATCAGGATGCCGCCAACTGAGGCGGCTCGCGATCCTGTTGCGGTGGCGCCGGTGCGGGCTTGACGGCGCGGTCTTGAACGGCAAGGTCTTGGCGCGCGTGCGCGTCGAGATCGCGACCGTCACCACGACGGCGGCGGCGAACAGCAGGATCTGCAGCGTGATGGTCTCGTCGTTGAAGAACGCCGCGAGCGCAAAGGTGACGAAGGGTTGCAGCAACTGCATCTGCGACACCCGCGCGATGCCGCCCATCGCCATGCCGCGCATTCCAGGCGAAGAACCCGATCCATTGCGAGAACAGCGCGACATAGAGCAGCCCGAGCCATGGCTTCAGCGCGATGTGGGTGATGTCGGCAGGCATGGTCAGCGCGGCCGCGGGGATCGAGAGCGGCAGCGCGATGACCAGCACCCAGCTGATCACCTCCCAGCCCGGCATCTGCGACGGTGAGCCGGCCGGAGAACGCATAGCCGATCGCGGACGACGGCGACGGCGGCGAACAGCAAGCAGGTCGCCGGCCGACGAGCGCGCCGCCGCCTTGGCGCAGCGCAAACGCGATCACCAGCGCGGCGCCGGCGACGGAGGCGATCCAGAACAGCGGCCTCGGCCGCTCATGGGTGATGGCGACGGCGACCAGCGCGGTGGCGATCGGCAGCACGCCCAGCACCACGCCGCCATGCGAAGCATCGACCCGTCTGCATCGCCGAGCGACATCAGAAGCGGAAACAGGATGGCGACGCAGAGCATCGCGATCGCCAGCTGCGGCCACAGCGCGCGCGGCGGCAGCGGCCGGCGCAGCACGATCAGCAGCACCAGCGAGCACAGCCCGGCGATCGCGGTGCGCAGCGCAGGTCAGTGCAATCGGATCGATTCGCGAGACCGCGATCCGCGTCGCCGGCAGCGTGCCGCCGAAGATCGCCATGCCGACAAAGCCCAGCAGCAGACCGAGACGTTCGCGCGTGACGATGAAGGGGAGGTCATGACGCGACTGGTTAGCGGCTTTGCAGCTCGCGCGTACAGCAATCTACTCGGTGCACATGGCGGCCATGCGCAGCTACCTCGGAGCAATGCTGCTCCACACCAATCCGACGCCGGACAGAAACAGCAGCGCCAGCACGACGTCGTGGAAATTCCGGTCGTTCAGGGCGTGGTAGGTCGCGCATGCCGAGGCGGGCGCCGATCAGCGTGCCGGGCATCGCCAGCAGCGCCAGCAGGAAGACGTTCAGCTTCGACGAAGCCGGTGGCGACCTGCAGGCATCAGCGCGGCGCCGAGCACGGTGCCGTTGAAGATCTGGAAAACGCCGCGGCGCTGATCCTGGTCCAGCCGCGTATGCTGGCCCACAGGGTCGGCAGCGGGCCCGACAGGCCGGCGAGGCCGCCGAGGATGCCGCCGGCAAATCCGACGCCGGCGTCGGCGATGCGGCCGCCGAAGCGAAAGGCCATCGGCTGTGCGGATGAAATAGAGCGCGGTCGGAAACCCCAGCAGCATCACGCCGACGCTGAGCTTGAAACACTTGCGGGTCGGCGCGCGCGACCAGCAGCGCGCCGATCGGCATGCCGGCGAGTCCGCCGGCCACGAACGGCCAGAGCCAGCTTGAAGTCGATGCAGCTTCCACATCGACGGCAATGTCGAGATCTGCGAACTGACCGAGCAGATCAGCACCAGCGGCACGGCAATCGCGGGCGGCAGGATGTAAAGCCAGATCCCCAGCGCCATCAGCGCCGTGCCGAAACCGGCAAGACCCGACACGAAACCGCCTGCGAGCGCGCCGGCAAGCAAAATCGCGTAGGTGGCCAAGTCCATCACTGTCTCTTGTTCTTGATCATTGCGCGACGTTTACACGACGCGGCGGACAGGTACTATCGCAATTGAAGCCTTCAACAATAACCCGATGGAAACGACCCGATGAGCGCAACTCCTTCGAAAACCTTTCTTGTCTGTCACGGCGCGTGGTCGGCGGGCTGGGCGTGGAAGAAGATGCATCCGCTGATGCAGGCGGCCGGGCATCGGCTCGTTACGCCCGACCTATACCGGGTCTCGGCGAGCGCGAGCACCTGGCCAATCCTTCGATCGATCTCGATTCGCATATCGAGGACGTGCTGAACGTCATCAAGTACGAGGATCTGCGCGACATCGTGCTGGTCGGCCACAGCTATGGCGGCATGGTCGCGACCGGCGTCGCCGACCGTGCGCGCGACAAGGTCAAGCAGTTGATCTATGTCGACGCCTTCGTGCCCGGCGACGGCCAGTCGCTGCTGGATCTGAACCAGGCGGCGCGTGCTGCGGATGCAGGAACTGGCAAAGTCGGCGGCGGCTGGCGCGTGCCGCCGAATCCGACGCCGCCGGATACCTCGCCTGCCGATGTCGAATGGCTGACGGCGCGTCGCGTCGACATGCCGATCAAATGTTTCGAGACCAGGCTGAAGCTGACGGGCGGGCCGTTGACGCTGCCGCGAAGCTACATCTACGCCACCCGCATCACGCCGGCCGATACGTTCGGGCCGTTCGCGCGAATGACGAAGGGCGATCCGGCCTGGAGCTATCACGAGATCGACGCCAGCCATTCGCCGAACGTCACCGCGCCGGAGGCGTTGATGGCGTTACTGCAAAAGATCGCTGCCTGAGGTTGCAGGCCGCCCGGCAGCACCGCAACCCCGCATACGGATTGCACTCTCCGCCGTACGCCCAACAAGCTGGGAAGCCGGTGGTCGACGTCGATCGCGGAGGGCGGGTCATGACAGCCAGGACGACGGCAGTCGTCGAGACGTGGTCGACCGGTTTGGTCGAGCCGGAACGGCGCCTGGATTATTGGATCGGCGCCGTCTGCGAGTGTTTTCTCGAAATGGACATCACGACGCAGGTTCGATCGGGCTTCGACTGCTCCGTTCAGCGTGGGCAACTCGACACCATCGGCATCAACCGCGTGCAGGGATCGGCGCAGCACGTCTACCGCCGCAAAGCCAGCGTCGCGGCGCAGCACGGCCAACTACTATTACCTGCTGTGCAAGACCGACAACGACTGGACGGTGATGCAGAACGGCCACGCGTCGCGGATGCGGCCGATGGATCTCGTCCTGCTGGATTCCCGGCGCAGCTATGAGTTCAACTTTGCGGTGAACGCGGACACGCTGTCGCTGGAGCTGCCGATCCACTGGGTCGAATCGTGGATATCAGATCCCGAGCGGCGCATCGGGCAGCGCATCGACGGGCGCGCCGGCTGGGGCGCGGCGCTCAGCGCATTTGCCTGCCAGCTAACTCCTGAGCTCGCCACGGACCTGCCGCTGCCGGCGCGGGTCCTCACCGACCAGCTCGGCGCGCTGCTGGCGCTTGCGGTTCGGCAGCGAGATTCCGGCCACGCCCGCCGAGCAGCGCGATGCCGCGAAGCTCCTGGACCAGATCGGCCGTGTCATAAGGCTGCGCTACGCCGAGCCGGGATTGACGGCTGTGGCGGTCGCGGAGGATTTGCGTGTCTCGGAGCGGACCCTGCACCGCTGCCTCAACAAAGCGGGCCTGACGTTCAGCGGGCTGCTGAGCGAGTGCCGGATGGCGGCGGCGCGCGCAGGATGCTGAGCGAGCCGCGGTTCGATCGCATCAGTATCAGTGGGATCGGGCTGCGGGTCGGTCTGTCCGATCCCTCCCACTTCATCCGTCAATGCCGCAAGTCTCTCGGCATGACGCCGGGCGCGTTCCGGCGGCAGCGCTGACGCGTTGTTGTAGCGCCCTGGCGCAATCCGGCGATGAAGGTGGCCGAATCCGGCCATCGGGGCCGAGAACGCGGTCTCTATCAAGGTTCGGCTTTTCGAAATCGAGGGGAGACGGAAATGGCAGACACTTACGTACTGGTTCACGGCGCGTGGCACACCGGCGCCGAAATGGAAGCGGTAGCCGGACATCTGCGAAAGAGCGGCCACGTCGTGCATTGCCCGACGATCGCTGGCAACAACAAGGACGACGATCGCGAGAAGACTGGCCTCGAGCAGGCGATCTCGTCGATCGTCACCTACATCGAAGCGAGCAATCTGCGCGACATCCGCCTGGTCGGCCACTCCTATGGCGGCATGGTGATCTCGGGCGTCGCCGACCGCCTGACGGACCGGATCAAGCGCCTCGTCTATGTCAACGCCTTCGTGCCGCTGGACGGGCAGTGCCTCAACGACATGGTGCCGCCGCACTATGTCGGCCTGTTCGACGCAGTGGCCGCCGCCAACAAGGGCGCCGTGATGCTGCCGTTCGAAATCTGGCGCGATGCCTTCATCAACGACGCCGACCTCGAACTGGCAAAATCCGCCTTCGCCAAACTCAATCTGCATCCGTACAAGACATTCACCGACAAGATCACGCTGAAGCATGCGTTGGCGGAACTGCCGGTCGGCAAATCCTATGTCAATTGCCGACAGGACATCGCCCTGCCGCACAGCATGCCATGGCATCCGCGGTTGTCGGAGCGGCTGGGCTGTTCCGGCTGGTCGAATGCGACGGCAGCCACGAGATGTTCTTCAGCAATCCGGCACGGCTGGCGCAAGCGATCGCGGAAGCCGGGCGCGACTGAGATCGTCGCGCGCACCAGCACTGTCCACAAAATGGCGAGGGGTCCGGCGCGTTACGCCGAACCCCTCATTCTCAGCAAGACACGTTTTCTTCGAAAACGCTTTCGCTTAGAGCATCAGCCAGCCTGTAAGCCGGGTTCTGTAGGGCACCATTCTTGCGAATGGTACGTGACGGCCATTCCTCTGGGGCCATGTTTGCACATGGCCTCGAGCAACCTACCCGGACGGCGAGCCTGACATCGCCCTGCGGTGTTATCACCCGAAAGCGAACTTACCGCGTTGCCGTCCCTATTCGGTTTTGCTCCCGGTGTGGTTTGCCATGCCGTTTCCGTTGCCGGATACGCGGTGCGCTCTTACCGCACCTTTTCACCCTTGCTCCGTCCGGAGACGGAGCGGTTCGTTCTCTGTGGCACTTTCCCCGGGGTTGCCCCCGCCGGACGTTATCCGGCACCGTATGTCGATGGAGCCCGGACTTTCCTCCCCGCAGCCTTTCGACCATAGCGGGAGCGGCCGTCCGGCCGACTGACGCCCTACGCATGGGGATTTAAAGCCGTTGCGTCAAGGCCATAGTAGGCTTGCGCATGGGTATTCGTTAACTCAGCCGTATTCTAGCGGATGACGGCGAATCTCGCCCGACGCTGTGACCTCGAAAACGCGACTGCCAGATCAGTTCGATCAAACCCGCCCCATGGACCGCCAAGGCAGCCGGCAAGATCGCCCGGAGACGGTGAGGGCATCAGGCGAGAAAGCAACGCCCGGCAGCCGAGGCGATTGGTCCACTCCGTCCATTGCAGAGGGCCGCTCTGGAAATGCACGAGGAACAGGGGACGCCCGGACTTCTCCGGCTCGACTCTGACACAGCCTTGCAGCAACCGGTGGCAAAATGCCCAGAACGAGCGGTTGGCGCAGGCGTTGTCGGGTTGCGGGCTTGCACCGGTGCCAGTCAGGATCGGTTGCGGCTTCTGCCGGTCCCGGCGGGTCAACGACGTTCAACCATTCCGCGTCGAGCGTAATCTTGAACCAGGCCGCGTCCTCGTGCTCTTGCCAATGCCGATTTCACCCTCGGCTTCGTATAACGCGCCGTTGGTAACGGTTCTGTTCTCCAAGGGTTTGTTCGATACGCCGATCCGCAAGGCGTCTCCGGATTCCACGGAAAAATAAAGCTGATCACCCGACATGCTTATGCGGTCTTGATCGGGACAGGATCTTGGGCGCACGATCGCGCCCTTGCCCGCGTCAGCTTCATCATAGAGGCATGCAGCGGGTCTCTCGATTTTGCCGCGTTGCCAAACGTATTTGTTTGAAGGGTTTTGCGCCATCCGGCGAAATTCAAACGTTGGCGTCTGCCCTTTGGCAATCGCATGCACGTGGTCGGCCGTCAGTGCGACGCGGGCACCGATGACATAGGCGACGCCCAAAGTGGACACGGGCATGGCAAAGGTATGACAGACCCAGCCATCCGATGGCGCCGGCGACGACAAGTGCGACACCAAGAACGGCAAAAGCGAGACGTTGCATTCGCTAAAATTTACCTCGCGGAGCGTTAATGCTTTGCGACCATTTCCGTGCGCCGCGGTCCGCGGATCGCGACAGTTAATCGGGTTCCATGCGCGCAATTTTGACAGAAGCGTCACCGGGGCATTTGATGCTGGCTCGTAGATTTGAGGACAAGTAGCGGTGACGAGCGATGAACACCCTCCCGGCCTTGGTGAAGCCCTGCTGCACAGTGCCTCCGACGCGATCATTGCCACCGATCGCGACGGGCGCATCACGTTCTGGAATCCCGGTGCGGAGCGGATTTTCGGCTTCACGGCCGCGGAGGCCATCGGCCAGTCGCTCGACCTGATCGTTCCGGAAAACCTGCGCGCCCGGCACTGGAGCGGATTTCGCCACACCATGGCGACGGGAACGAGCCGCTATGGCCACGGCGACCTGTTGTCGGTACCCGGGCTGACCAAAGACGGACGAAAGATATCGGTCGAGTTCACCATCGTGCTGCTGCGCGACGGGGCGCAGGCAGTCAACGGGCACCGTGGCGGTCCTGCGCGATGTGACCAAGCGCTTCGAGGAAGTGAGGGAATTGAAGCGGCGGCTCGCCGGGGCTGACGGCCGCTCAAAATAATTTTCCCGACGATGTCGTTTCGCGCGCCGCCCGTTCGACTGGGTGTCGGCGATCCAGCCGATCAAGAAGGAGTAACGACGATGCAGTATCTGCTGTTGATCTATCGGAACGATGCCGAATACGGCAAAATGGGCCCTGCCGAACGGAAGCAAATGAGCGGCGGAGTATGGCGTGTTCACCCAGGCCATCGTTCAGAGCGGCCATTTCAAGGCTGGCGACGGCTTGCAGCCGACGACGACCGCGACCACGGTGCGGGTTCGCGACGGCAAGATGTTGACCACTGACGGACCGTTCGCGGAGACGCGCGAGCAGCTCGGCGGCTATTATCTGGTCGAGGCCAAGGATCTCGACACGGCGCTCGGCGATTGCCGCGCGCATTCCCGGCGCCAAGTCGGGTTCGATCGAGGTCAGGCCGGTCATGATTTATGACTGACGGCGAAGCCGCCATTCCGCTCGAAGCGGTAAACCAGATGACCCCGGTCGAAATCGAAAAAGTCTTTCGCGACGAGGCGGGCAGGGCGCTGGCGACCCTGATCCGCCTCGTCGGCGATTTCGATCTCGCCGAGGATGCGCTGCAGGACGCTTTCGCGGTGGCGCTGGAGCGCTGGTCCTCCGCCGGTCTGCCGTCCATTCCGCGCGCATGGCTGGTCAATGTCGGGCGCAACAAGGCGATCGATCGCATTCGCCGCAATGTTTCGTTTCGCAGCAAGCAGCAGCAACTGACACACGAGATGCTGCTCAACGCATCCGCGCCATGCGAGGACGCTGACAGCGCGCTCGACGACGACATGCTGCGGCTGATCTTCACCTGCTGCCACCCGTCCTTTGCCGCTGAGGTGCAGGTCGCGCTGACGCTGCGCACGGTGTGCGGGCTGACGACCGCGCAGGTCGCGCGCGCCTTTCTCGCAAGCGAAGACGCGATGGCGCAGCGCCTGTTGCGCGCCAAGCAAAAATCCGTCTCGCCGGCATTCCCTATGAGGTGCCGGAGCGCGACGCGCTGGAGCCGCGGCTGCGCGGCGTGCTCGCCGTGATCTACCTCGTGTTTACCGAAGGCTATGTGGCGACATCGGGCGAAGACCTGATGCGGCCGGATCTGGCGCGCGAAGCGATCCGGCTGGCGCGGCTGCTCGACGCGCTGATGCCGGGACGCGGCGAGATCAAGGGATTGCTGGCCCTGATGCTGCTGCACGATTCACGCCGCGCCGGCCGCGAGACCGCGGGCGGCGACGTCGTGCTGCTGGAAGAGCAGGACCGCACGCTGTGGGATCGCGGGCAGATATCGGAGGGCCTGCTTCTCGTGGAAGAGGCGCTGCGGATGCCGGGCCGGCCGCAATCCTATGCGGTGCAGGCGGCCATCGCCGCGCTGCATGCGCGTGCGGCTAACTATGAGGATACTGACTGGCGGCAGATCGCCGGCCTCTATGAAGTGCTGCTGCGAATCAGCCCGTCGCCGGTGATCGAACTGAACCACGCCGCCGCGGTGTCGATGGTCGACGGGCCGGCGCGGGCGCTCGACCTGATCGATGCGCTGGAAGCGCGCGGCGGGCTGAAGGGCTATGAGCTGCTGCCGGCCGTGCGCGCCGATCTGTTGCGCCGGCTCGGCCGGCGCGACGCGGCGCGTGAGGCGTATCTGGCAGGCGACGGTCGCGACGCAACTGGAGCCGCTGCGGCGATTTATGCGCGAAGGATCGCGGAGCTGGGTTCGTAGCCGTCAAGCCCGGCCATGATGCGCACCACGCGCGATCAGAGTAGTGCCCGACCGCTTGTGCAGACGGCGAATTACCTCGCCGCAACCACCGTCGTCGTCGCATCCACCGGCAGGCTCGCCAGCAGCGCGTGCAGCGTGCTCATGGTCGAGTGATCGGCGATGCCGTCGACGCGCGCGGGACGGAAGTGGCGCTGAAACGCGGTGACCACTTCCATGGTCGGGCCGTCAAACTTGCCGTGGGTCGGGATATTGTAGCCGTATTTGGCAAGCGCCGTCTGCAGACCTGCGACGTCGTCGCTGATGCCGCCGAGCTTGAGCGGTTCGCCGCGCACGATCGGCGCCGGCTGCACCCAGTGGCCGACGCCGGAATTGGCCAGCGAATGCCACGGAAACTTTTCGCCGGGATCCCTTTTGCGCGCAGGCGCGACATCGGAATGCGCGAGCACGCGATGCGAAAGTATCTTGCGGCGGAGCATGATGCCGCGGCACAGCGCGATCACGGCGGCGATCTGGCGCAGCGGGAAATCCGGATAGCCCCAGTCGTGGCCGCGATTGATGATCTCGATCCCGATCGAGCAGGAATTGATGTCTTCCTCGCCGGCCCAAAAGGACACGCCCGGCGTGCCAGGCGCGCTTGGCTTCCGGCACGCATTGCACGATGCGGCCGTCTTCCAGCACGATGTAATGCGCCGATACGTCGGTGCCGGGGGTGCAGAGCTGGGCGATCGCGCCTTCCACATCCGGCATGCCGGTGTAGTGCAGCAGGATCATGTCGCGCGAGGCGGCCGTTGTTGCGGTCGCCGTGGTTCGGCGACGGGATGACGTCGGATGCGATCGAGAATCCGGGGTAAAGGTCTTCGTGTCGGCGTTGGCCCTGGGAACGGGAAGGGCGCGTTGACGCTCGAATCAATACCAGCAGATGCGAACGAACCAGAAGCCATTTTATAAACTCAAACCGGGCGGGAGAACGGCAACATCGTGTTCAAGCGACAATACCGTTTACTATTCATTTACCCTGCGCCGCGCGCAATCCGGCGGTCGAGTTCCAGCTCCGCATTTTGATCGAGTGTGTGCGGCGCGCATCACCGGATTCCGGCGTGTAGAAAGCGCGCAAAACCCGCAGCCGATCGTCAACGCTTTCTTAACGCTAAGTGCCGTTACTAAGTGGTGAAGAGCCGAACCGGTGTTGGGGACGGCCGAGGCCCTCTTTCGCGCTCGAAATGCCATGGCAACCCAGCAAATTCCTGTCCGGAAATGAGGGGTCGCGAGGCCGGGCCAGAGAGCGGCAATCGTGCCTGTTCGCGGCTTTCGGCCGGAAAAGCCCGGCGAAGCGCAGAGATTTGAGGCGCAATGGGCCCGTTCGCGTCCATCTTCCATTTCGCAGGCTGGAATACGCCGGAGGACGGCGCATGAGCCCGGCTGCGCCACGCCATATCTCCGTTCTCGGCCGCGAGGCGGTCGAGATGCTCGACGCCTAGGGACGGCGGCATCTATGTCGACGCCACCTTCGGCGCCGGCGGCTACAGCCGCGCGATCCTCGCAGTCGAGGGAACCCAGGTCATCGGCATCGACCGCGACCGGTCGGCGGTTACCGGCGGATTCGATCTGGTCGAGCAGTCCGATGGCCGGCTGACCCTGGTCGAGGACCGATTCTCCAACCTCGCCGATGTCTGCGCCGCGCAAGGCGCGGCTGCCGTCGACGGCGTCGTGATGGACGTCGGCGTTTCCTCGATGCAGCTCGACCAGGCCGAGCGCGGCTTCTCGTTCCGGCTCGGCGGCCCGCTCGACATGCGGATGGGCCATGACGGCCCGACGGCGGCGGACGTCGTTGCGAAGGCGTCGAGGCCGATCTCGCCAACATCATCTATACATTCGGCGGAGAGCGTCACTCGCGCGCCGTCGCGCGCGCCATCGTGGCCGCGCGCAAAGAAGCGCCGATCACGACGACGCAAGCAGCTGGCCGATATCGTCGGCAAGGTGGTGCGCAGCAAGCCGAACGAGATTCATCCGGCGACGCGGACGTTCCAGGGCCTGCGGATTTTCGTCAACGCGGAGCTCGACGAACTGCATCTGGCGCTGGCGGCGGCCGAGCGCGTGCTGAAGCCCGGCGGCCGGCTGGTGGTCGTGTCGTTTCATTCGCTGGAAGACCGCATCGTCAGAGGATTTCTTCAACGCGCGCGGCAAGACCGGCGGCGGATCGCGGCATCTTGCCCGAACTGGCGCAGGCCGCGCCGAGCTTTCAGGATCCTGACCAAGCGTCCGGTTACCCCTGATGAAGCGGAGGTATCCGCCAATCCGCGCGCGCGTTCCGCAAAACTGCGCGCCGCCGAAGCGCACCGCAGCGCCGGCGCATGCGGCGGGCGAGCTGCCGGCATGGCCTGTTCTCGCCGACGTGATGAGGGGAGGCTGATCATGCGGATCATCCACTTCCTCGTCATCGGCGTGCTGGTGTTCGCGGCGGCCTATGTCTACCGGATCAAGATGGAATCGACCTCGCGCGTCGAGCGCGTGCTGCGGCTGAACGCCGAGATCCGCGAGCAGCGCGACGCCATCGCGGCGCTGCGCGCGGAATGGGCCAGGCTCGATGCGCCGCTGCGGCTGCAAGGCCTCGCCGAACGCCATCTCGGCCTGAAGCCGCTGCAACGCCACGCGATACGATCAGCTGAAGAACTTGCCGGAACGGCCGCCGAGCTTTGCAAGGCCGGGTGCGCCCGATCCGATCGGCGCGATGATCAACACCATCGAGGCGGCCGCCGATACACCGCCCGCCGACCGGCTCGGTGCCCGCGCCGGGAGATCAGCAATGACCGGCCGGGCGCTCAACCACAGATCAGCAGCCGCGCGGAGCCGTGGCGGCAGCGGCTGATCCGCAGCCTGCTCTACGGGCGCAACGTCGGATCGCGCCGCGAAGGCCCGCGCCCGTGTCGGATTGGCGATCCTGGCTGTTCGCGGCGATCTATGCCGTGCTGGCCGGACGGCTGGTGATGTT
>ERZ1370068.10250-contig-8965_pt1 | contig 35679 bp, 43 predicted proteins | sample MGYA00561227_ERZ1370068 | MGnify/ENA primary metagenome ERZ1370068 (study PRJEB38410, sample SAMEA6850437) | metagenome | study: Metagenomic assessment of the ecological functions of the soil: analysis of the soil microbiota associated with the... | reverse complement strand
ACAGGTCGGACAGGTGCACGAGGCCGTCGATGCCGCCCGGCAGGCCGACGAACACGCCGAAGTCGGTGATCGACTTGATCTGGCCCGTTCACCTTGTCGCCCTTCTTGTGGTTCATCGCGAACTCGTCCCACGGGTTCGGCATGCACTGCTTCATGCCGAGCGAGATGCGGCGGCGCTCCTCGTCGATCTCGAGGATCATCACCTCGACCTCGTCGCCGAGCTGCACGACCTTGGTCGGATGGATGTTCTTGTTGGTCCAGTCCATTTCCGAGACGTGCACCAGGCCCTCGATGCCCGACTCGATCTCGACGAACGCGCCGTAATCGGTGATGTTGGTGACCTTGCCGAACAGGCGCGTGCCCGGCGGATAGCGGCGCGACAGGCCGACCCACGGGTCCTCGCCGAGCTGCTTCATGCCCAGCGAGACGCGGTTCTTCTCCTGGTCGAACTTGAGGACCTTGGCCGTGACCTCGTCGCCGACCGCCAGCACCTCCGACGGATGCTTGACGCGGCGCCACGCGAGGTCGGTGATGTGCAGCAGGCCGTCGATGCCGCCCAGGTCGACGAACGCGCCGTAGTCGGTGATGTTCTTGACGATGCCCTTGACGATCGCGCCTTCCTGACAGCGTCGACGAGCAGCTTCTCGCGCTCCTCGCCCAGGCTTGCCTCGAGCACGGCGCGGCGCGACACGACCGACGTTGTTGCGCTTGCGGTCGAGCTTGATGACCTTGAACTCGAGCTGCCTTGCCCTCGAACGGCGTGGTGTCCTTGACCGGCCGGATGTCGACCAGCGATCCGGGCAGGAACGCGCGGATGCCGTTGATCATCACCGTCAGGCCGCCCTTGACCTTGCCGGTGACGAGGCCCTGCACGACGATGCCCTGCTCCATCGCCGTCTTCGAGGTCGTGCCAGGCCTTGAGGCGCTTGGCCTTGTCGCGCGACAGCCGCGTCTCGCCGTAGCCGTCCTCGAGCGCCTCGATCGCGACGGTGACGAAATCGCCGGGCTTGACCTCGACTTCGCCCTTGTCGTTCTTGAATTCCTCGATCGGGATGAAGCTTTCGGACTTGAGGCCGGCGTTGACGACGACGATGTTGTAGTCGACGCGGATGACCTCGGCGGTGATGAGCCTCGCCCCGGCGCATCTCCTGGCGCGCGAGGGATTCCTCGAACAGCGCGGCGAAATTTCTCGGCGGGCGGCGGGTGCGGCGTGCTTGGAGTGGCGGTAGCCATGACGGGTTGGTTCCTTTCAGCGATTAAGCCGTCGCGACGCGAGAACCCGTATCTCGCGCCGGACGGGCTGGTTGACGAAGTCCGCAGGGTCGCGCCGGCTAAAGCGCGTCTCTGCGGCCCTTGCGTGCACGGCTCCGCGCGCTGCAGCCGGACGCCCTTACGTCTTCGGCTGCCTCGTTTGCCTGCCGCGTCGCGTCGCCGCCGCTCGCACGGTACATGCCGAGCACGGCGTCGATCGCGGCGTCGATCGTCAGATCGGTCGTATCCAGGATCACGGCGTCGGCGGCCGGCTTGAGCGGGCGCTGCCGCCCGGCGTCGGACGTCGCGCGCGTCGCGCTCCGGATATCGCGCAAAAGACTGTCCATTGTAACCGGAGATTCCTTTGCGATCAACTGCTTATACCGGCCGACCGCGCCCGCTCCTCGGCGCGTCGCCGTCACGAACACCTTGACGCAGCGCGTCCGGGAACACGACGGTGCCCATGTCGCGGCCGTCGGCGACGAGCGCCCGGGCGGCTGCCGGAACGCCCGCTGCCGGGCCGAGCAGCGCCGCGCGGACGCGCCGGGTGGACCGCCACCTGCGACGCGCCGGCGCTCGACGCGCCTCGCTGCGAATGCGCGTCGGTGACGTCGCGGCCGTCGCAGGCAGACGATCCGGCCGTCGACGAAAGCGACGTCGAGCGCCCTGGCTGCGGTCGACGAGCCGCGCCCGTCGTCGGTCGAAGCGGATGCCGGCGCGCAGCGCCTGCAGCGCCACCAGGCGGTACAGCGAGCCGCTGTCGAGGTAGGTGGAAGCCGAGCGACGCCGCGGCGACGTGCTCGCCGGCGCACGGTGCCTCTTCGCCGTGAGCGCCGCCGGCGCCGTCGACTCAGCGATGACGGGCGCCGCGTCAGCTACCGGCTCGCAGGCTCGCGCTCAGCGCGTGTCGCGACCGCGGAAACGCGTCGAAGTAACCCGGGAACGTCTTGCGCACGCAGCTCGGGATCGTTGATCGCGCAGCCGGCATCGCCCAGCGACGCGAGCGCGAAGCACATCGCCATCCGGTGGTCGTCGTAGGTGTCGATCGCCGCGGGCGCAACGTCGCGAGCGGGTGCGACGCGCAGCCAGTCGCGCCGGCCTCGACCGTCGCGCCGAGCTTCGCGCGAGCTCGGTCGCCATCGCCGCGATGCGGATCGGCTCCCTTGACGCGCCAGCGTGCCGATGCTGACGAGGCGTCGTCGGCTGCGCGGCGCGAACAGCGCCGACGATCGCGAGCGTCATCGCGGCGTCGGGAATCGTCGATGCAGATCGATCGTCGCTGCCTTCGCGACGTCCGCGCCGCGCGCGCTTCGATCCAGTCGTCGCCGAAGCGCGACGTCGGCGCCCCTGCCGCGGCGAGCACGTCGGCGAACGCGACGTCGCCCTGGATCGAATCGCGTCCGACGCCGGTGACGCGCACCGGGCCCGCCGCCGATCGCGCCGGCAGCGAGGAAAGTAGCGATGCGCCGGACGCACGTCCCTCGACGGCAGATCGTGCCGGGCTCGCGATAGCGCGCGCCGGCGCGGTGCGCGGAACGCCGAGCCGTCGCGCGATCGACCGCTGACGCCGAAGCGGCGCATCAGGTCCGGTGGTGATGTCGACGTAGGGCCGCGAGATCAGCGGCGTGGTCGACGTCGACGGTGGTCGTGGCATCCGCGCGCGTCAGCGCAAGCGGCAGCGCCATCAGCAGCGCCGAGAGGAACTGGCTCGAGACGTCGCCGCGCACTGCGCACGCGTGCCGGCACGCGGCGCCGCCCGGCAAGCGCCCGATCCGATGCCAGCGGCGGAACAGCGCTTCTGCCTAGATAGCGGATGTCGGCAGCCGAGCGCGCGCAGCGCATCGACGAGATCGCCGATCGGCCGCTCGTGCATCCGCGGCACGCCGGTCCACGATAGTCAGCCGCCGGCAGCGGCCAGCGCGCGCGGTGAGCGGGCGAAACGCGGTGCCGGCGTTGCCGAGGAACAGCGTCGACGCCGCTTGACCGTCGGAAACGCGCCGCCCGGTGCCGTGAACGCGGTAACCGGCCGCGCGCTGTGCGCATCGATCGTGCGACGCCGAGCGTGCGCAGCGCTTCGAGCATCCGCGCCGATGTCGTCGGCGTCGAGCAGGCCGACGAGCGCGTCGTGCCAGCTCGCGAGCGCCGCGAGCAGCAGCGTGCGGTTGGAGATGCTCTTCGAGCCGCAGCGCAGCACGACCGCGAGCCGGCGGCGCGCATCCGCGGTGCGGCAGGCTCGAGCCTGCGGGAGCGCGGCACAGCGGCATGCCTGTGACGGCATCTCGCTCGCGTGGCCGTCGTCGGGCGTCGCTTCCGCCGGCGCGGCGCGTCGCGCATCCCACGCGCTGTCTCGCCTCGGCGGCGCTTGCGAACAGCGCTGCCGAGCGCGGCGCCGGTGCCGGCGCCGCCGCGCATCAGCCGTGCGATCGCGGCCGAGCGCGCGCGTGCGTCGATCCGCGGTGTCGGCCAGCAGCAGCGTCTGCGATTGGCGAGCGCGATGTCGCGCCACATTTCGGGCGAGCTCGCGGCGATCCGCGTGAAGTCGCGAAAGCCGCTCGCCGCGTTGTGCGGAAGTAGCGTCGCGGCGTCCGTGATGCGCGGCGCCAGCTCGGCGCCACGAGCGCGAACGCGAGCAGATGCGGCAGATGCGACACCGGCTGCGAACGCAGATCGTGGTCGTGCCGAGCGGCGTCGAGCGTGCGCACGCGCGCGCCGCACGTCTGCCAGCAGCCGCGGCGACCAGCGCGCGACGGCGTCCGACGATCAGTTCTCGGGCAGCGGCGTCAGGATCACGCTGGCGGCTCGACGTAGAGCGACGCGATCGCCGCCGCATCGGCGCCGCTACGCTCGTTGCCCGCGATCGGATGGCCTGGAACGAACCGCGGCAGCCTGCGCGCCAGCGTCGTCGCGCGCCGCGGCACGACGTCCTGCTTCGTGCTGCCCGCGTCGGTGACGATCGTGTGCGCGCCCGCAGATGCGCCGCGATCGCCGTCGAGCAGCGGCCGGATATTGCGCGACGGGAATCGCGACGAGGCACGATGATCGGCGGTCGGCGAGCTCGGCCGTCCATGTCGTCGTCGAGCGAGCACGCCAAGCGGTCGATGACGCCGCGTGCGAGTCGCCGCGATCGAGATTCGCGCTGCGCGCGGCCCACGCCGACGACGTGCGACACGGCGCCGGCGGCGCTGCAGCGCCAGCGCGCACGATGCGCCGATCAGGCCGACGCCGATGACGACGAGCTTGTCGATCTGCGCGCGCTGCGGCGCCTGGCCGGCGCGAGATCGCCTGCGCCGGCCAGCGCTGCGAGAAAGCGCGTGTTCTCCGCCGGCAGCGCCGACGGTGACGCGCAGCCATTCGCGGCAGCGCGTAGTTCGCAACCGGCCGCACGATGACGCCCCTGCCGCAGCAGCTGCAGTGTTGACGCCGCGGCGCTCGCCGACTTCGATCAGCACGAAGTTGCCGTGCGAGCGCACGTAGCTGACGGCCGAGCGCGTCGAGGCCGGCTCGAGCTGGCGCATGCCTTCGGCGATTCAGCCGTCGGCTCTCGTCGACATACGCGGTGTCCGTCGAGCGCGGCGACGGCGGCCGCCTGCGCGAGCGCGTTGACGTTGAATGGCTGGCGCACGCGGTTCATCAGGTCGGCGACTGCGCCGGATCCATGACGCCGTAGCCGACGCCGCAGCGCCGCGAGGCCGTAGGCCTTCGAGAACGTTCGCGACACGATCAGGTTCGGAAACCGCGTCAGCCACTGCGATCGCATCGCCGATTGCTCGGAAGGCTCGAGATATTCGTTGTACGCCTCGTCCAGCACGACGATGACATCCTGCGGCACGCTCGCGATGAACGATTCGACAGCGGCCACCCGCGCGAGCCAGGTTCCCGTCGGATTGTTCGGACTCGCGATGAACGCAATCCGTGTGCGCGGCGTGATCGGCGCGCGCGCATCGCGTCGAGGTCGTGGCCAAGATCCTTCGCCGGCAACTTCGATGCCGACGCGCACCGCGCCTGCGTGGCGAGCGTATGCACGACGAACGCGTAGCTGCGAGTAGACGGCGTCGTCGCCGGCGCGCAGGAACGCCTGCGTCGACGAGCTCGAGCACCGTCGTTGCTGCCGTTGCCGAGCACGATCTGTTCCGGCGATGCGCGCCGAGGCGCGTCCGGCCAGCGCCGTCTTGAGCGCGAATGCCATTGCCGTCAGGGTAGCGCGTGAGGTCCCGCTGGCCGCGACGCGCGAGCGCCGAGCGCCTGCGGCTCGGCCCGCGCGGATTCTCGTTCGACGCGAGCTTGATGATCGACCGCGGATCAGAGGCCCGAATTCGCGCGCGAGCTCCTCCACCGGCTTGCCGCGAATGTAGCGGGCGATCGCGGCGCACGTAGTCGGGCGCGCGCTCGTGGGGCTGCGTGCTTCGCGCTAGCGTCGTGGCTGCCAGCGGTTCGCGCCTCACCGGGTCGCACCGCGGCCGGGTACGAGCCCAGCAGCTTCAAGAAACGGCGCTCTGGCACGAGCTCCGCCAACGCAGCGGCGACGGCGGCATCGTGTCGCGATGGCCGACGCATGTCGACGAAGAACAGGTATTCCCCACAACCGGTCCGCGCCGGGCCGCGATTCGAGCCGCGTCATCGAAACGCCGTGCTTCGCAAACGGCCTCGAGCAGCGCGTGCATCGGCACCGGGACGGTTCGGCGCCGACATCACGAGCGACGTCTCGTCGCGCCCGAAGGCGGCACGCTCTGCCGGCCGAGCACCCAGAAGCGCGTCGTGTTGTTCGGCTCGTCCTCGATGTGCGCAGCGAGCACACCCAGGCCGTAGATCGATGCGGCGATCTCGCCTGCGATCGCCGCCGTGCCCGGCTCCTGCGCGGCGAGGCGCGCGGCCTCGGCGTTGCTCGACACCAGGAACTCGCGCCGGCACCCAGTGGTCGCGCGAGCCATTGCGCGCACTGCGCCAGCGATTGCGCGTGCGAATAGATCTTGGCTGACTCGCTCGACGGCCGTCTCCTTCGACAAGAGGTTCTGCTCGACGCGCAGCTTGATTTCGCCGCAGATCGAAAGCTCGGTCGAGTACATGAGGTCGAGCGTCGCGGCCGACGGCACCCTCGGTTGAGTTCTCGACCGGAACGACGGCGTAATCCGCCCGGCCCGCCTTCGCCGGCGCGAAAGACCTCGTCGATCGTTGCGTACGGTAACGGCATCGTACGAATTCGTCCGAAATGCTTGCCGACCGCTGCGTGACTGAACGTGCCCGCGGGCCGAGATAGCGCAATCCGCAGCTTTGCTCGAGTGCACAGGCACGCCGGACATCACCTGGCGGAACACGCCGATGATCGCGCATCCGGCAGCGGCCCGCCGTTCTGATCGCGCACAAACGGGCGAGGACCTGAGCCTCGCGGTCTGCCGGTGGCGTGCGCGGCCGCCGCCTGCCTTCAAGCGCTGCCGATGGCCTTCGCATGCATCGCACGCTCGTTGAGCGTGCCTAGAATCTCGCGATCGAGGCACGTCGATCGCGTCGCGGTGCACGCGCAACCGATTGTCGAGCTCGTCGCCGCGGGCGTCGCCCGCCGTAGCGTCAGCCATGGTGTCGCTTCGAATTCCCCATCCAGTCCGTCAGCGCGAATGACACCCGCGAGCGGCATTGCGTTGTACAGCGATGCCTGCATGCCGCCGACGGCGCGATGCCCCTTTGAGCTGCACGAGGCCCGCGTGCTTGGCACCTTCGAGGAACGCTGGCGCGTCGAACTTAGATCGCGCAGGAAGAACGGCACGCTCATCCGCGAGACGCGATCCGCCGGGCGCACGGGATTGCGATAGAAACCCGGTGCCGATCGATCTGCCGCGTACAGCGCCTGTGCCTTCGCGACGTTGACGCGCTCGATCGCCGTGAGCCCGCCTTGCGCCAGCAACCATCTGAACGTCAGCCCGGCGAGGTAGATCGCGAACGTCGGCCGGCGTGTTGAACATCGAGTCGGCTTCGCCTGCACGCATCAGTCGAACGCGCTCGGGCGTGATCGGTGCGCGCGCGGCCGGATCAGGTCGTCGCGGACGATGACGATCGTGAGCCCGGCCGGGCCGATGTTCTTCTGCGCGCCCGGCGTAGATCAGGCCGAACTTCGCGACGTCGATCGGCCGCGACAGGATGTCGCTCGACATGTCGGCGACGAGCGGAACGCGCCGACGTGTCGGAGTCCAGATGGTATTCGACGCCGCCGATCGTCTCGTTCGCGCAGATGTGACGTAGGCTGGCGTCTGGGTCGAGAGCTGCCACGTCGACTGCGCGCGGGACGTACGTGTAGTCGGCGTCGCTGCGCTCGACTGGCGGCGACGTTGACGCGGCCGTAGCTTCGCGCTTCGGCGATCGACTTCTGCGACCACTGCGCCGGTGTCGACGTAGTCGGCGCCGCCGCCTTGCCGCGCAGCAGGTTCATCGGCACGATCGCGTTCTGCGCCGATCGCGCCGCCCTGCATGAAGAGCACGCGTGTAGTTCGCCGGAATCGCGAGCAGCGTCGCGCAGCTCCGCTTCGGCCTTCGGCGAGGATGGCGATGAACTCCTTGCCGCGATGGCTCATTTCCATCACCGACATGCCGCTGCCGTGCCAGTCGAGCAATCTCCGCTCGGCGCTCGTTGCGCAGCACCGGCTCGGGCATGCGCCGCCGGGCCGGCGCTGAAGTTCAGACTCGCTTCGTCATCTACGTCCGCATCCGCTCGCCGCGTAACCCGGCAACTACACCTCGTCGTCGTCCGTCGCGTCTCGACGACGCGCTCGAGCCCGGCCAGCTTCTCGCCCTCGTCGAGATTGATCAGCGTGACGCCCTGCGTCGAGCGGCCCATCTCGCGGATCGAGCTTCACCTGCGTGCGGATCAGCACGCCGCCGGTCGAGATCAGCATCACCTCGTCGTCGGGTCGCACCAGCGCTGCGGCGACGACCTGTGCCGTTGCGCTCGGTCTGCTGGATCGCGATCATGCCCTTGGTGCCGCGGCCGTGGCGCGTGTACTCGACGATCGGCGTGCGCTTGCCGTAGCCGTTCTCGGTCGCCGTCAGCACCGACTGCTCCTCGTCCTCGGCGACCAGCATCGAGATCACGCGCTGGCCCTTGTCGAGCATCATCCCGCGCACGCCGTGCGCGTTGCGGCCCATCGGCCGCACGTCGTTCTCGTCGAAGCGCACCGCCTTGCCGCCCGAGCTGAACAGCATCACGTCGTGCTTGCCGTCGGTCAGCGCGACGCCGATCAGCGAAGTCGCCGTCGGTCGAGGTCGACCGCGATGATGCCCGACGGCCGCGGCCGCGAGAAATCGGACAGCGGCGTCTTCTTCACCGTGCCCATCGCCGGTCGCCATGAACACGAAGCTGGTCCTCGGTGAATTCCTTCGACCGGCAGGATCGCCGTGATCTTCTCGTTGTCGACGCAGCGGCACGCAGGTTGACGATCGGCTTGCCGCGCGAGCTGCGCGCTGCCCTGCGGCACGTTGTAGACCTTGAGCCAGTAGACGCGGCCGCGGTTGGAGAAGCACAGGATGAAATCGTGCGTGTTGGCGATGAACAGCCGGTCGACGAAGTCGTCCTCCTTCGTCGCCGTCGCCTGCTTGCCGCGCCCGCCGCGCCGCTGCGCGCGGTATTCGGCCGACCGGCTGCGCCTTCATGTAGCCGCCGTGCGACAGCGTGACGACCATGTCCGCCGGCGCGATCAGGTCCTCGATGCGACAGGTCGACGCCCTGCGCGACGATCTCGGAGCGTCGCGCTTGTCGCCGAACTGGTCGCGGATCGCCGTCGAGCTCGTCGCGAATGATCGTCGTGACGCGCGCCGGCTTGGCGAGGATGTCGAGCAGATCGACGATCATGCGCCATCACGTCGCTTGTATTCGGCGGTGATCTTGTCCTGCTCGAGCCCGGTCAGCCGCTGCAGCCGCAGTTCGAGGATCGCCTGCGCCTGCGCGTCGGACAGCCGGTAGCCGGTCTTCGCGTGCCAGCCGAACTCGGGCGCCAGCCCTTCCGGCCGCGCGTGGTCGTCGGCCGCGGCGCGCTGCAGCATCTCCTCGACGAGCGGCGAGCGCCACGCTGCGGCCCATCAGCGCGCGTCTTCGCCTCGGCCGGCGTCGGCGACGCCTTGATCAGCGCGATGATCTCGTCGACGTTCGACAGCGCGACGGCGAGTCCTTCCAGCACGTGGCCGCGCTCGCGCGCCTTGCGCAAGGTCGAAGCGCGTGCGGCGGACGACGACCTCGCGCCGGTGCGTGAGGAAGTGCTCGAGGAACTGCTTGAGGTTGAGCAGCCGCGGCTGGCCGTCGACCAGCGCGACCATGTTCATGCCGAAGCTGTCCTGCAGCTGCGTCAGCTTGTACAGGTTGTTCAGGACGATCTCGGGGACCTCGCCGCGCTTCAGCTCGATGACGACGCGCATGCCCGACTTGTCGGATCTCGTCGCGCAGGTCGGAGATGCCTTCGAGCTTCTTCTCGCGGACGAGCTCGCCGATGCGCATCAGCAGCTGGTCGCCTTGTTCACCTGGTAGGGATCTCGTCGACGATGATCGCCTGGCGATTGCCCTTGTCGAGTCCTCGAAGTGCGTGCGCGCGCGCATGATGACGCGGCCGCGGCCGGTGCGGTAGCCCTCGCGCACGCCTTCGAGGCCGTAGATGATCCCGGCAGTCGGGAAGTCGGGCGCCGGGATCGATCTCCATCAGGCTCGTCGACGGTCGAGCTCGGGATTGCCGAGCAGCGCGAGGCAGCCGGCGATCGTCTCGGTCAGGTTGTGCGGCGGGATGTTGGTCGCCATGCCGACGGCGATGCCCGACGAGCCGTTGATCAGCAGGTTCGGCAGCCGCGACGGCAGGACGGTCGGCTCCTGCTCCTTGCCGTCGTAGTTCGGGACGAAGTCGACGGTCTCCTTGTCGATGTCGGCCAGCAGCTCGCTCGCGATCTGCTCGCAGCCGGCACTCGGTGTAGCGCATCGCCGCCGGCGTTGTCGCCGTCGACCGAGCCGAAGTTGCCCTGGCCGTCGATCAGCGGGTAGCGCAGCGAGAAGTCCTGCGCCATGCGCACCAGCGCGTCGTAGATCGCGCGTATCGCCGTGCGGGTGGTACTTGCCCATGCACGTCGCCGACGACGCGCGCGCATTTGACGTACGGCCGGTTGCCAGACGATGTTGGCTTCGTGCATCGCGAACAGCACGCGGCGGTGGACGGGCTTCAGGCCGTCGCGCACGTCCGGCAGCGCCCGGCCGACGATCACGCTCATCGCGTAGTCGAGGTAGGAATGCCGCATCTCGGCTTCCAGGCTTACCGGTATGGTTTCTTTGGCGAACTGCTCCATGGGAACTGAGGCAATCCTTGCGAACGAGGTTAAATCACGCGAGAAAATGGCGAAAAATCGGCGCGGAGCACGCTTTCACGCGTTTCGCCGACGCGCGACTCGAACCGAGTCGTGCGCTGCGAAATGCGCCGTGCGACGTGGAAAGCTTTGAAAACACGGCATTTTACCACGGCGTTGTATCGCCGCGACACTCGTTTGCCGTACACGCATTGGGACCGGCTGTTTCATTGCTAGCGCCAAAATTGGCGTGCTATAGTCGGCGGAACACAAAGGATTCGGCGCGTCAGGTAGTTACAGTCTCTCGCGCCAACTCGCTACGTTCGCACAAAACCTGTTCAAAACCAAAGTCAAAGGGGTGGAACAATGACTCGACGTCTCGTCTCCGGTCTTGCGGTCGGTTTGCTCGCGGCTGGAATCGCCGGCTGCCGTCGCAACCGATGACGCGCCCAAAAGCCGATCCAGAGGCTACGTCCCCGGAACGGCTTACTGCGATCCCGTGAATTGTGGCTACTGGACCGACAGCTGGAACGCCCCGGGCAACAACGTCGTGAAGAGCGGTGGCTACAACGGTGCACTCGGCCTGGCCGGCAACCTGTGCTGGCGCCACGGGTTACTGGACGCCGCAGATGGCGATCATCGAATGCGACCCGGACTCTCGTGCCGAAGCCCGTCCCGCCGCCGCCTCCGCCCGCCGCCGCGCCGCCTCCGCCACCGCCGCCGCCGCCTGCCCCGCCGCCCCCGCCGCCGGCGTGCAGAAGATCACGCTGCGCCTCGAAGGCGCTGTTCGACTTCGACAAGGCGATCCTCAAGCCTGAAGGCAAGGCGGCGATCGACAGCGAGATCATCTCCAAGCTGTCGAGCGTGCAGAAGCTCGAGCTCGTCCTCGGTCACGGGTCATACCGACCGGATCGGCTCGCAGCAATACAACCAGAAGCTGTCGGAGCGTCGCGCCGATGCCGTCCGCGACTACCCTCGTCAGCCGTGGCGTGCCGCGCGACCGCATCGAGACGCTGGGCATGGGCAAGACGCAGCCGGTCCCGGGTGTCGTATGCGACCAGAAGGCGCTGAAGGCGCTGATCGCGTGCCTCGCGCCGAACCGTCGCGTCGAAGTCGAAGTCAAGGGTGACGGAGTCGTGCGCCGCTGACGCACCGACCTCGTCCCCGACCAGCCCCGCGGCAGTTACGCGGGGCTTTTTTTGCAGTATCGTCCGGAAAGTTTGCGCGAGGGCAGCGCGGAAGTCGGCCTGCGCGAGCGGTGCTGTCGACGCGGTGAGATCGCTCAGCACGCGAGTCCCAGCTCGGAGGCCGACTCTTCGCTCGATGATCATGCGGTAATCTTGCGGTAGCGGAGGCCGAGCGCTCGCTCGCTCGCTCGGTGACGCGCGCGGTGCGTTGCGCCAGTGAGGCTTTGCACACGCCTTCCGTTAAACTCCGCGGATGCTGCGTCCGCGCAGCCGTTGATCTGCGCATCGACGCGCGCTGGATCGTGCCGGTCGAGCCGGCGCGGCGTCCTCGCCGACCATGCGCTGATCGTCGACGGCGGTCGCATCGTCGCGCTGTGCGCAGTCCGCGGACGCCGATCGCGATTACCGCGGCGACCACGCGCGTCACGTTGCCCGACCACGTGCTGATCCCGGGCCTCGTCAACGCGCACACTCACGCGGCGATGACGCTGCTGCGCGGCATCGCCGACGACGTGCCGCCGAAGCCCTGGCTCGAAGTCAGCAGATCTGGCCGCGCGAGGGCCGTCTCGTGGCGCCGGACTTCGTCCACGACGGCACGCTGCTCGGCGCGGCCGAAATGCTCGCGCGGCGGCATCACCTGCTGCCAACGACATGTATTTCTATCCCGACGCGGCCGCGCGCGCCTACGAGCAAGCCGGCATGCGCGCGATGCTCGGGCTGCCGATCCTCGACTTCCGACGCCCTATGCGGCCGATGCCGACGCGCTACCTGCGCGCGGCCTCGCGGCGCGCGACGCGTTCAAGCACGCGTCGCGCGCTGTACGTTTTCGCTCGCGCCGCATGCGCCGTACACGGTGTCGGACGCGACGTGGAGTACGATCGTCATGTACGCGCGCCAGCTCGATCTGCCGATCCAGACGCACGTCGCCGGAGACGAAGCGCCGAGGTCGACGACGCGCGCGCCGCGACGCACGATGACGCCGCTTGCGCGACTCGATCGCCTCGGCGCGACCGGACCGACGTTCATCGCGATCCACGCGGTTCATCCTGACGCCGACGCGACATCGACCGGCTCGCGACGCAAGGCTGCCACGTCGTCCACTGCCCCGGATCGAACATGAAGCTCGCCAGCGGCATCGCGCCGATCACGTCTCTGCTGGCGCGCAATATCAACGTCGCGCTCGGCAGCGATGGCGCCGCGTCGAACAACCGGCTCGACATCTTCGGCGAGATGCGCGCTTGCGACGCCTGCTCGCGAAGGTCTCGACCGGCGACGCCGCGGCGCGTGCCTGCGGCGACCGCGCTGCGCATGGCGACGCTGAACGGTGCGGCCGCGATAGGCCTCGATGCGAGATCGGCTCGCTCGAAGTCGGCAAGCACGCCGACCTGACCGCGGTGCGCATCGGCGGCGTCGAGACGCTGCCGATGTACGATCCGACATCGCATCTGGTCAACGCCGCGGGCCGCGAGCACGTCACCGACGTGTGGGTCGCCGGCGAACGGGTCGTCGAGCAACGGCGCGTGACGACGCTCGACGCCGCCGCACTGGAAAGCCGCGCGCACGCCTGGCAACAGCGAATCGCCTGAGCCCCATGGATACCGCATGCCGGAGCCGACCCGCCGCTGCCTACGTTGCGCTGCCCCGCGCCCGCAACGCCGACCCGGCCGAGCTCGCCAAGTTCTCCGCGCTCGCGCATCGCTGGTGGGATCCCGCAGAGCGAGTTCAAGCCGCTGCACGACATCAACCCGCTGCGCCTCGCGCTGGATCGAGCGGATCGCGGACGGCCTCGCCGGCAAGCGCGTTGCTCGATGTCGGCTGCGGCGGCGGCATCCTCGCCGAATCGATGGCGTGGCGCGGCGCGACGGTGACCGGCGTCGACCTGTCGGCGAAAGCGCTCGGTGTCGCGCGGCTGCATCGATACGAGTCGGGATCGACCGTCGACTACCGCTGCGTCAGCGGCCGAAGCGCTGGCGCTCGAGATGCCGGCGCGCATTCGACGTCGTCGGCGTGCGCTGGAGCTGCTCGAGCACGTGCCCGAGCCCGGCTCGACGGTCGCCGCATGCGCGGCGCTCGCGCGGCCCGGCGGCATCGTCGTGTTCTCGACGCTCAACCGCAATCCCAAGTCGTACGTGCAGGCGATGCTCGGCGCCGAGTATCTGCTGCGACTGCTGCCGCGCGGCACGCACGACTGGTCGCGCTTCCTGCGTCCGTCGGAGCTCGCCGGCTTCGCGCGCCGCGTGCGCCTGCGAACTGATCACGATGACCGGGATGACGTACAACCCGCTGACGAAGGTCTACCGCCTGCACGACGACGTCGGTCAATTACCTGGCCGCGTTCAGGCGACCTCCTGCCGATGCGACCTGACGCGCGCCCGTTGCCGGTCGTCGCCGTGCTGTTCGATCTCGACGGAACGCTGGCGGACCAGCGCCGGCGACCTGGCGGGCGCCGTCAACCGGATTCGCCGCCGAGCGCGGCATGGCCAGACGCTATACCGTTGCATCGCTGCGCCCACGCGTCGGCCGGCGCGCGCGAGCCTGCTCGGCGCCGGCATGGGTGTCGTGCCAGGCGACGCCAGTACTCCGGTGCTGCGCGGACCAGTTCCTCACCTACTACGAAGCGGGACTCGCGGACACAACGGCGCTGTTCGACGGCATCGAGCCGATGCTCGACGGCGCTCGACGCGCGCGGCCTGCGCTGGGGCATCGTGACGAACAAGATGGCGCGCTACACGCGGCCCGTCGTCGCGGCGCTCGGACTCGACGCGCGTGCGAGCGCGATCGTTTCCGGCGACACGACCGCGCATCGAAACCGCATCCGGCGCCGCTGCTGCATGCGGCCAGGATGCTCGACGTCGACGCCGCGCAATGCGTCTGACGTCGGCGACAGACTTGCGCGACATCCTGGCACGGCAACGCAGCCGGAATGCCGACGATCGTCGCGGAGTACGGTTATCTCGGTGAAGCGGGATGCGCCGACGACTGGCCCGGCCAGCGGCTGGATCGCCCAGCCGCTCGACCTGCTGAACTGGTTGCCGTCGCTGCGGCGCTGGCCGATCGCTCGGGTTTCCGACACCAGGGAGCCTGCGCGCGTCAGGCCACGCGCACGCGACGTTCGGCGAGCCACGGTTCCTGCGTCGCACCGTCGCGCGCGCCGATCAGCCGCACACCCTGATTGGCGACGAGCGGCCGCATCGATCGCGCGGCGACGTCATCGGGTGCGGCGAGCGCAATGCCGTTCGCCTGCGCCAGCCGGTCGCCGGTCTTGAGCCGAGCATCGCGCCGAAGCCGTTGTCCGGAACGGACGACGAGCCCGCCTTCGACCGCGCGACAGCAACGAACGCCACTGAACCGAATCCGCGCCCACGCCGGCCAGCAATTCGGCGTTCGAGCCGCACGACGGTGCCGCGAAATCCCGCGGGCGGCGCCGCGTCACCGGACGGCGTTGCACGCGTCGAACGCAGCAGCCGTTCGCACATTCGCGGCGCGCCAGCGGGCACCGCAGCGCGGCCGGCGGCCGCCGGCGTTGCTGCGCAACAGGTAGCGGCGCTCCCCCGCACCGTCGCGAATCGTCACGCCGTCGCGCTGAATGGAGGACGAGCGTCGCGCCGCGCGCAATCTCGCGCCCTGCGCGACGAGTTTGCGCACCGTCGGCAAGCGGAACAGCGCATAGCCGCGCTCGCCGCTTTCAGTGATGATGCCGAGCAGCTTCGTGTCTGCGCCAGAAGCGCCGGATCGGCGATGGCGTTCGGCGTCCGGCGAGCCATCATTGCCGAACAGGTTCGCGCGCGTGATCGTTGCCGCCGGATTGACCGGGCCGCTCGATGGAACGCGAACGGCCGCCGGCCCCAGCAGTTGCCAGCCCCAATAGGCGGCAACGCAAGCGAGCGCGGCGCCGGCGACGAGCGTGGCAAGCGCCGCGAGAACCCTCATCGCTATAATCGATTCTCCATCAGGTTCGCGACCCCCGCATGAATCCGCCTGCTGCGGCTCCTTGCAGCCCTACCCGTTCGAGCGGCTCACGCGCTGCGCGCGGACACCATGCCCAATCGGGCAGAAGCCCCCGATCAACGTTTCGATCGGCGAGCCGAAGCATCCGACGCCCGGCGATCGGATGCTCGATGCGCTCGCGCAGGGCGCCACGGCGGGACTCGCCAGGTATCCCACGACGGCCGTGAGCAGCATCGCGCTGCGCGACGCGATCAGCGGATGGCTCGTGCGTCGTCATGCGTTCGAGGCGCTCGATCCGTGCCACGGGTGCTGCCCGTGCTCGGAAGCCGCGAAGCGCTGTTCGCATTCGCGCAGACGGTGATCGACGGCAGTCGTGCCGGCTTCCACGGTCGTCGTGCCCAATCCTTTCTATCAGATCTACGAAGGCGCAGCGCTGCTCGCCGGCGCGCAGACGTTCTGCGTGAACGCGGACGAGACCGCCGGTTTCGCGCATCAGTGGGACGGGTTCCGGACGATGTCTGGATGCGCAGCTGCTGTACGTGTGCTCGCCCGAGCAACCCGACGGGGCGCGTGATTCCGCTCGCCGAATGGCAAGTCGCTGTTCGCGCTGCGCGGATCGCTACGACTTCGTCATCGCGTCCGACGAATGCTATTCCGAGGTTTCGAGCGAAGCGGCGTCCGCCGCTCGCGCGCTCGGCACCGCGGCACGAGCCTACGGGGCGCGACGGCGCTATCGCGCGCCTCGTCGTGTTCGGCAGCCTGTCGACACGCGGCTCCAGCGCGCGCCCGGATTACATCAGCGCTATGCGGCCCGGCGACCCGCACGCTCGCTACTAACAAGGCGTTCCACCACGGTACCGCGCACCTATCACGGCGCTCGGCGATGTCGGGCGCCCGTCGCTGTGCGGCCGAGCATCGCCGCATGGAACGGCAGGCGAGGCGGCACGTTGTAGGGAGCCGCGCCGAATACGCTCCGCTGCGGCATTCCACCGCACCTCGCGCCGCGGCGACTCGCGCGGGAACGCTGCCGCTGCGCGATGCCGGAGCGGCGTTCTACCTGTGGGCGCGCACAACTTCCGGCGACGGCACCGCGCCTTCTGCCCGCCGGCTGTATGCCGAGGAAGAACGTCACCGTGCTGCCGGCGGCTACGTCGCGCCGGCCGCGCTCACGGCAGCAACCCGGCGCCGGGCGCGATCCGCATCGCGCTCGTGCCGTCGCTCGCCGAGTGCTGCCGGGGCCCGTCGAGCGCATCGTCGCCTGCCGCGCGGCGCTCGCTAGCGCGAGCCGTGGCTCATCCCGGAACGCCGCACGCTACTACCGTCCCGGCCCGGCCGTCACGACTCCGGTCGGCAGGGCCAAAATCCCGCGTCTGCGCGGCCTGACTTCGCGAATTGCGCAATGCCACGCATGGCTGCACTTCCGCCCGCCGGCCCCCGCGACATCCGCTGCTCGAGCGCTTTCCCGCGTCAATCCGCTGGCGCTGCTGCTGCTCGCCGCCATCCAGCTGCCGGCATCGCGCTGGTGCTGTGGATCGACGAGCATGCGCTTTGCGCCCCGTTCTGTAGCCGCCGCTGGTAGCGGTGCGACTCTACGGCTTCGCGATCGCGTACTGCGTCGAACGTCGCGAAGCCATGGACCACGAGAAACCGTTGCACCAGCCGTCTGCTGCGGCGCCCGCAGCGCGCTGGTCCAGGGTCGTTCTGATCGACGGTCCGATGCTCGTCATCCTCGTCAAGAGGCTATTCGCCCGTCGCGTCCGCGAGCGAGCACGCCTGACGTTCTTCTGGCCCCAACGTGTTCGCCGCCTTCGGCAACGCGGCCTGCGATCATCGGCCTCATCTTCTACGTCCAAGCGCCGCGGGCGCGCGCGGCGCCGCGACTGCTGCACAAGGCCGAGGCCGAGCGCCACCTGCTGTCGAGAAGCAGGCCGTAGCAGGTCGGGCTGAAGATCTGGCTTGCACCTCTGGCGCAGGTCGAGGACCGCTGTTTCCTGTTCCAGCCGCTCGTCACGGTGCAGTACCTGACGGAAGCCGATCCGGGAAGGCAGGCCAGCGTGCTGCTCAATGCCGCTGATCACCTCTCGCGCGCGGCGCTACCGCACGCAGCTTGCGCGCCCGCTCGTCGACGCTCGTGCGCAGTCGCGCTGGCGCCCGCCCAGGCGCAGTACCTCAGCATCACCCGTCGATGCGCATCGGCCCGCGCCTGAGCGTTCGCCATCGACGTTTCCCGACGACCTCCGCGACCACCCGTTTCCACCAGAACCTGCTCGACGATCTCGCTCCTTTCGTCGGGAACGCGATCAAGCACGGCGTCGGGCCGTCGCCCGGACGGCGGCACGGTCACGCTCACCGCAGCGCACGTCAGGCGGCGCCATCGATCGTCACCGGTCGTCGATACCTGGGGCGGCGCGGGCTCGCACCGGGCAGCCACTGCAACGACGGCGTGCGGGCGTCGAGCGACCAACATCCGCGAGCGGCTCGCCGCGCTGTACGGCGCCGACGGACGCTTCACGCTTCGAGCCGGCGAGCGCCGCGCGGCATCTGCCGCGCGACGCTGTCGGTGCCGCTCGAAAGCGCTGGCCGTGACGGCTTAAAGAGGCGGCGATATCCGACTCGGCGATGCCTACTGCGCGCTCATCGCCGAGGACGACCGCCGCTTCGCTGCGCGCGCAACTCGAAGGCGCGCCTTGCCGAGGCGTGAACCGGAACTCGGCGCGATCGCGCAAGGCCGAGAAAACGGCGAGCAGGCACTGGCGCTGGCCGATGCAGTGTCCGTCCCGACGTCGCGGATACCTCGACATCCGGATGCGCGCTCGTCTCCGGGCATCGACGTCGCGCGTGCGCTCGGCGCGTCGCTGCCACGTCGTGTTTCGTGACCGCCTACGACTGACCACGCCGTCGCCGCGTTCGAGCCACGGAGTGCTGCAATCGACGCTACCTGCTCAAGCCCGTGACGGCGCGAGCGCATCGCCAGGTCACGCAGCGCGTGCAGGCGCGCCTCGCCAGCACCGCACGCTCGACCTCGCTACGGCGCTGCTGGCGCGACTCGCCGAGCGCGCGGAAGGGTCGCTGCCGCTCAGATGGATCCGCGCGCCAAGCTTTCCGGCGGCGTCTGCTGCAGATGATCGCCGTCGCCGAGGTCGTCTGACTTCCCAGCGACCGAGGACAAGTATACGAAGGTCGTCACGCAGTGACGCCGGAAGGCGCTGATCAAGAAGCCGATCAAGGAGGATCTCTGCTCGACGCAGCTCGACCGGGAAGCTGTTCTGCCAGATCCACCGCCGCGACGATCGTCAACCTGAGCGCGATCGCGCAAGCGTCGAGCGCTGACTGGCGCGACCGGCCGGTCATTACGCTGCGAGTCGCGCGACCGGAGAAGCTCACCGTCTCGCGCACGCTACGCCGCCCACCGACTTCAAGGCGATCTAGCGGACCGACAGCCGGCAGGGCGCTGCGCGAGGCCCCAGCGGCGAGTGCGAGGTGTCCGCGCAGAGGCGCCACCGCGGACCGACGCAGCTGCTCGCGCAAGGGGAGGCCGAGGCGACCGAGCACCCCTCCGCGGCGTGGGGATCGACAGCCATCACGAGTCGCCGCGCGAGGCGAACGCCGGCGGTGCGCATCACGCCGAGCATCCGAGAGCCGAGGCGACCGAGCAGCCTGCCGAAGCTGCGGATGAACGTCGCGAGCGAATCGCCCAGGGGATACCCCGCTCCCGCGTGTAAGCCACGCTCGCTTTTGGGCGCAGCGGATGGAAAGCTCGCAGCGAGACGATCGACGGCGCCAGTGGAAGCACGCAGCACGCTGACGCAACGGCGACGGCGCCAGCAGCCGAATCCGCTTCGCGACCGCCGTGGCGCACGTGATCGGCGAGCTCGACGGCGGCCCGCTTGCGCCGCGTCGCGGCGCAGATCGATGGCGCGTGGATCGACGCACCAATGGATCAAGAAGGCGGTGCTGCTGTCGTTCCGCCTCGCCGACAACGCGCCGATGCGCTTCGGCCGGCACGCAGGCGCCGCGGGCGTTGCGTTCTACGACAAGGTGCCGACGCAAGTTCGCGGCGTCTCGACGACCGACGGCTTCGCCGCCGACGGGCGTCCGCGTCGTGCCGCCCGCGCCGTCGCGCGGCGCGGCGCGTTCATCGCGACGCAACGTCGTGCTGATGCCGTCGTTCGTGAACATCGGCGCCTACGTCGGACGAAGGCACGATGGTCGACACCTGGGCGACCGTCGGCTCGTGCGCGCAGATCGGCAAGAACGTGCACCTGTCGGGCGGCGTCGGCATCGGCGGCGTGCTCGAGCCGCTGCAGGCGAATCCGACCATCATCGAGGACAACTGCTTCATCGGCGCGCGCTCGGAAGTCGTCGAGGGCGTCATCGTCGAGGAGAACTCGGTGCTGGCGATGGGCGTCTTCATCGGCCAGAGCACGAGGATCTACGATCGCGCGACCGGCGAGATCATCTACGGCCGCGTGCCGGCCGGCGTCGGTCGTCGTCGCCGGCAGCCTGCCCGTCCGGCGACGGACGCTGCCATCTGCTACTGCGCGGTCATCGTCAAGCGAGGTCGACGCCAGACGCGCGCCAAGACGCAGCATCAACGAGCTGCTGCGCGCTGATGATGGCGTTGCGTCGGCGCCATCCGGCCCCAGATTCCGTCGAGCGCGTCACACGATCGTCGTCAGACACGCGACATCGATCCGCCGCAAGATCGCCGCGTCGAGGCCGCGACCGGCGCTCGCGGTCGGGCTCCTCGATCTACCTCAGCCGCACGATCGTCGGCGGTGCTGACGACCGGCGAGCTCGATCGCATCGCGCTACGACTACCAGGTCGACGTCCAGCAGGTCGGTGCCCGGCGACGCTCAACTACGCGCCGCCGGGCCATCGCGCCTTACCCGGCGTCGATCTGCACGTCGGTGAACCACGTCGTCTGCCACGGCGATCCCCGGCGACAAGAAGCTGCAGTGCCGGCGACATCGTCAACATCGACGTCACCGTGATCAAGGACGGCTGGCACGGCGACACGAGCCGCATGTTCTACGTCGGCACGCCGCGCGATCCAGGCGCAGCGCGCTGGTCGAGGTGACCTACGAGGCGATGTGGCGCGGCATCCGCGCCGTGCAGCCCGGCGCGCCACCTCGGCGACATCGGCCACGCACGATCCAGAAGTTCGCCGGAGGGCCAGCGCTTCTCGGTCGTGCGCGAGTTCTGCGGCCACGGCATCGGCCGGCAGTCTCCACGAGCCGCAGGTGCTGCACTACGGCCGCGCCGGCACCGGGCCTCAAGCTGCAGCCGGGCATGATCTTCACGATCGAGCCGATGATCAACGCCGGCCGCGCGCGGCATCCGCGCGCTCGCCGACGGCTGGACGATCGTCACCGCCGGACCACTCGCTGTCCGCGCAGTGGGAGCACACGGTGCTCGTGACGCACCGACGGCTACGAGAGTGCTGACGCGCAGTCGCCCAGGCGCGCCGCCGCCGCCGCCGCACGTCGCTCGAACCGACCGGCGCGACGTCGCATGACCGGCGCAACGGCTCGCCACCGCTCTCGCATCCGTCGGACGCCCGTCGGCCGCCGCGTCGAAGCAGCGCCGCATCGCGCACTGGCGCGCGGCTGCACGCGCGACGTGCACGCGCTGCGCCAGGCGTTCTCGAGCCCGTCCGATACGCCGCGCTGCTGCGCGAGCTCGCGCGGCTCGTCGATCGCGATCGTCGTCGAGGTCTGGGACGGAGCTCGGCATGCCTGCCGCTGCGACGCTCGTCGCCGTCGGCGGCTACGGCCGCGGCCAGCTCGTTCCCGCATTCGGACGTCGACGTGCTGATCCTGCTGCCGGGCGACGCTCGACGTCGTCGCCGGGCCGGCTCGTCGAGCGCCTGCTCGACGTCGCTCTGGGACATCGGCATCGAGGTCGGCCACAGCGTGCGCACGATCGCCGAGTGCGACGCGGAGATGGCAGCCGATGTCGACGGTCCAGCACGAGCCTGCTCGAGCACCGGCGGCGTCGCGGGCTCGCGCGCACTGCACCGGGCGTTCGCGCAGCGCGTTTGCCGCGATCGCTCGACGTGCCGTTCTTCTACGAGGCGAAGACGCTCGAGCAGCAGCAGCGGCATCTCAAATATCACGACGCCGCGTACAACCTCGAGCCCAACGTCAAGGAGAGCCCCGGCGGGCTGCGCGACCTGCAGACCGTGCATCTGGATCGCGCGCGCGGCCGGGCTCGGGCGCACGTGGCGCGAGCTCGCGCGGCAGGGCCTCATCACGAGTCGCGGAGGCGCGCGCGGTGTCGCGGCAGGAGCGGACGATCAGCGGACTGCGCATCCGCCTGCACTACCTCGCCGGACGGCGCGAGGACCGGCTGCGTGTTCGATCATGCAGACTGCGCTCGCGCGCGAGCTCGGGCTCGCCGACACGCCGGCGAAGCGCGCGAGCGAGCAGCTGATGCAGCGCTACTATCGCGCCGCGAAGCTCGTGCGCCAGGTCAACATGCATCGCTGCTGCAGAACCTGCACGCGCGGCTGTTATCCCTGCCGCCGTGACGGCCGCTCGTCGATCGACGACACGTTCCAGTCGCGTCGACGAGCTGCTCGACGTCGCGCGACGAGCGCGCTGTTCGAGCACCGGTCCGGCAGCGATGCTCGACGCGTTCCTGACGCTGCAGCGGCACCCGGAGCTGCAGCGGCATGTCGGCGCGCACGCTGCGCGCGCTGTGGCGCAATCGGCACCGCGATCGACGCCGCGTTCCGCCGCGATCCGGCGCAACCGCGCGCGCTTCCTGCAACTCTTCCGCGAGCCGCGCGGCGTGCACGCACGAGCTGCGGCGGATGAACCTGTACGGCATCCTCGGCCGCTATCTGCCGGCGTTCCGGCGCGATCGTCGGCCAGATGCAGCACGACCTCTTCCACGTCTACACGGTGGACGAGCACATCCTGATGGTGATCCGCAACCTGCGCCGCTTCACCGAGCCGCAGCACGCGCACGAATACCCGTTGTGCTCGCGGCTGATCGCCGACTTCGAGCTGCCGCGAAGTGCTCTACCTCGCCGCGCTGTTCCACGACATCGCGAAGGGTCGCGGCGGCGATCACTCGACGCTCGGCGCGCGTCGACGCGCGGCGTTTCTGCGCGCAGCACGGCACTTGCGCGCGGAGGACGCCGAGCTCGTCGCGTGGCTCGTCGAGCATCACCTGATCGATGTCGGCGACCGCGCAGAAGCAGGACGTCACCGATCCCGAGCGTCGTCGGCGCGTTCGCGGCGCAGGTCGCGCGACGAGCGCCGCCTGGTCGCGCTCTACCTGCTGACCGTCGCCGACATCCGCGGCACGAGCCCGAAGGTGTGGAACGCCTGGAAGGGCAAGCTGCTCGAGGACCTGTTCCACGCGACGCGCGCGCGCGCTCGCGACGCCGCAGCGGCCACACGCTGGCCGACAGCCACTCGCGCGCGCCAGCGCGAAGCGCAGCGAGCTGCTGCGGCTCTATGCGGTGCCGGACGGCGCCGAGCAGACACGCTGTGGCGCGAGCTCGACAACGCTCTACTTCCAGCGTCAGACCGCCGACGAGATCGCGTGGCACGCGCGGCACAGCTGCACTGGCGCGATGCGACGGCACGGCACCGGTCGTGCAGCGCGCGCAGCTCGCGCGCCGAGGCGCGGGTCTGCAGGTCGCTCGTCTACCTGCCCGACCAGAAGGACGCTGTTCGCCCGCATCAGCGGCTTCTTCGGGCGCGCGGGACTGTCGATTCGTCGAGGCGAAGGTCCATACGACGCGGCACGGCTACGCGCTCGACACGTTCGCGCTGCACGATCCCGCGAATCCCGACGCGTCGTACCGCGACGACGATCCAGTTCGTCGAATTCGAGCTCGCGCAGGCGCTGACCGAACGGCCGGGCCGCTCGAGCCGCCGGTCATGGGCCGCATTCGCGCGCCAGCTGCGTCACTTTCACGTTGACGCCCGAGATCCAGATCTTCCCCGACGACAAGGGCACGCACTTCATCCTCGAGATCGTCGCCGGCGACCGACCGGGCCTGCTCGCCGCGATCGCCTACACGCTCGCGCGGGCGAACATCAACATCGTCGAGCGCGCAGATCAACACGCTCGGCGAGCGCGCGGAGGACGTGTTCCTGATCGACGGCGCGCGGCTGCACGACGAGCAGGCGCTGCTGCGACTCGAGACGGCTCTCTACGAGCAGCTGCGCGTCCTGACGATTCGCGCCGGGCGGGCGCACGCCATCACCGTCGCGCGTCGAGTGATTGGAACGCGCCGGGCGTCCATGCGTCGCGAGGGGCGAGCGGCATCGTGCCGACAAGCAGTGTGAACTCCGCCGTCGGCGCGAGCGACTGGCCGTCGACGACGGGCGGCGTCACGCCCGCACCTTTCAGCAGCGTTCCGGTGCCAAGGCGGAAGTCGAGCGTCTGCGTGTCACCCAGCACGTTTTCCAGCACTGGGAAGTTGGCTTCGAAGCGACCCGGCGCCGCCAGCATGAAGAGACCAGCCCCACGGTCAGGTTGTTGACGGCGACGACTTCGATGTCCGCCGGCAGCCGTTGGTGGCTACGCGCAGGAACCACGCCGGCCGTGCGCGTCGCTCAGCAATGTGTTGTTGACGAGATAAAGCGCGTTGCGCTCCACACCGGACCCTGCGCCGTATGAAACGAGCGCGGGATTCTCCGTATCTGCGCTTTGTCCGATGACGTTGCCGACGACGAACGCAGCGCCTGCGTTCGGAAACTCGAGCTCGTACGACGGCGCGCCCGCCCGCGCCGTCGACGATCAGTTGTACGACACGTGAGTTTCGCGCGCGCGGCTTGAGCGAGAATGCCCGCGAAACCCCTGATGGAGGTGACTCCCCGTCAGCGTGAATCGCGGGCGATCTGCCCGACGTAGAGCAAATGCTTCAGCAGTCGCCTCCGCGTTGCGGCGCATGCGAGAACTGCGCTGTCCGCAATCGGTCAGCTCGCATCGGCGGCAGTTGCCCGTGAGAACTGCCATTTTCGTCATCGGTGAAACGGCATCGCAGCGAGCTACCAGCCGGCCGCGTTCGAGCGGATACCCGCGCCATTGCCGGCATCATGCCGCGCGCGCCCTCGGGCTGCGACGTTCTTCGATGGTCGAAATCGCCATCGCGAATGACCCAGATCGCCTTGCCTTCCGCAATCCGGCCATCGGCTTTCAGCACCGGCGTGCCGCCGACGCCGCGGATGGTCAGCCGCTTCTGCAACCACACGGCAACGTCACCGCGATAGTCGCCGGCCGCGATCTCCACGACGTCGCCGTCGTGCGCGAGCCGCGCCGCCGCGGCGATCGTCCTGATCGGCGCGCACCGGGCCTACGGTGAGTGTCGCGGCGGATGTCGCGAACGACGCCAGCGACAGCGCGAGCGCCAGTGAACGCATCGTCCGGCTCACGTGCGTCGCGCATCAATCGTCCGGCTCGTCCGCAGCTCCGGGAACAGCGTCGGTAAAGCCGAACCGCGAAAAATCGCGGATGCGCATCGGATAGAGGATGCCGTGCAGGTGATCGCATTCGTGCTGGACGACGCGCGCGTGAAAGCCGGCGACCTCGCGCGCGATCGGCGTGCCCTGCGGATCGAAGCCGTCGTAGCGCAGCCGCGTGTAGCGCGGCACGACGCCGCGCAACCCGGGCACGGACAGGCAGCCCTCCCAGCCCTCCTCGATCTCGTCGGCAAGCGGCGTCAGCACCGGGTTGATGAGCTCGGTGTACGGCACCGGCTCGGCGTCGGGATAGCGCGGGTTGCAGTCGACGCCGAAGATCACGACCCGCAGCGGGACGCCGATCTGCGGCGCGGCGAGGCCGGCGCCGTTCTGCGCCGCTCATCGTGTCGCGCAGGTCCTGCGAGGAGCGCGTCGAGCTCGCGGCGAGCCGGATGCGCTCGACCGGCGCGACGGCTCGCCAGCAAGCCGCGGGTCGCCCATCGCGCAGGACGTCGCGGATCATCGGGTCGACTCCGGCGCGGAGAGTGGCAGTCGGCGCGAGCGTGGTCGAGCAGCGGCGCGCGCACCTTCGTCCATTCGCTCCTTCGAGACGTGCGCGATGCGCGTCCATCGAGATCGTCTGCGCCGATGTCGCCGCGTCCCGCCGCGTGGTTGACGACGACGCGCGATCGCCGCGTACGGCAGATCCGAGCTCGCGCGCGAGCGCCGCCTCGGGCATGCCGGTCATGCCGACGAGCGTCGCGCCGTCGCGGTCCATGCGGTCGATCTCGGCCGCCGTCTCGAGCCGCGGTCCGATGACCGCGCCGTAGACGCCGCCGTCGACGAGCGCGATGCGCGCGCCTGCCGCCGCCGTCAGACGCAGTGCGCGCGCAAGCGCGGTCGAGTACGGGTGCGTGAAGTCGACGTGGACGACCTCGCTGGTCGCCGCCGTCGAAGAACGTGTGCGTCGCGGTCGTGCGTGTAGTCGATGAGCTGGTGCGGCAGCACGAGGTCGCCGGGCGCGCGCCGCGGATGCCCGCCGACCGAGGCGACGGCGAGCATTGCGGTCGCGCCGCCGCGCCTTCAGCGCCCACAGGTTGGCGCGATAGTTGACGCGGTGCGGCGGGATCGTGTGGCCGTGGCCGTGCCGGGCCAGGAACACGGCGGCGCGGCCCGCCATCTGGCCGAACACGAGCGCTGCCGACGGCTCGCCGTAGGGCGTGCGGACGACTTCGCGATGCGCGATCGGCGAGAGTCGGACAGTCGGGTCAGGCCGCTGCCGCCGATGATTGCGAGCATGGAACTTGCTCGAATGGGGTTGAGTCGTCGGCCGGCGGGCGTTCGACGGAATCGGCACGGGGCTCGGCAGCGCCTTGCCGGCGATCGCGGTTCGGAATCCGTCGCCGACTTCATGACATTATCATGGACTGCTCATGCCGGCTCGGTGCTGCTCGCTGCGACCACCGGCCATTGTAGCCGCGGAGACGAGGCCGACCATGTACCTCGACCGACTGTTCAAGCTGATGGCCGAGAAGCAGGCGTCGGACCTGTTCATCTCCTGCGGCGCGCCGATCAACATCAAGGTCAACGGCGTCGTGCGCGCCGATGTCGACCCAGCCGATGGACGTCGAGACGGTCCGGCGCATCGCCTACGAGCTGATGAGCGAAGGAGCAGGCGCGCGAGTTCGAGAGCGAGCTCGAGATGAACCTCTCGCACCTCGACCGCGCGGTCGGCAACTTCCGGATCAACATCTTCCGCCAGCGCGGCACGATCGCGCTGGTCATCCGCTACGTGCGCAGCGACATGCCGCCGTTCGAGGAGCTGCGGCTGCCGCCGGTGCTGCTCGACCTGGTGATGGAGAAGCGCGGGCTCGTGCTCGATCGCCGGCGCGACCGGCTCGGGCAAGTCGACGACGCTCGCCGCGATGATCGACCACCGCAACACGCAACCAGCCGGGCCACATCCTGACGATCGAGGATCCGATCGAGTACCTGTTCGAGCACCAGCAGAGCATCGTCAACCAGCGCGAGATCGGCGTCGACACGCATGAACTACCAGAACGGCGCTGCAGAATGCGCTGCGCGAGGCGCCCGACCTCATCATGATCGGCGAGATCCGCGACCGCGAGACGATGCAGCAGGCGCTGCTGCACACGCTGACCGGCCACCTGTGCCTGTCGACGCTGCACGCGAACAACAGCTACCACGCGCTGTCGCGGATCATCAACCTGTTCCCGTACGACGCGCGCTCCGGCCGTGCTGTCCGACCTGTCGATCGGCCTGCGCGCGATCGTCTCGCCAGCGGCTCGTCCGCAACGTCGAAGGCGACGCTGCAGCCCGGCCGTCGAGATCCTGCTCAACACGTCGCTGATCGCCGAGCTCATCAAGAACGGCGAGATCACGCAGATCAAGGAAGCGATGGAGCAGTCGCTCTATCCCGGGTCGCAGACGTTCGAGCAGGCGCTGTGCCGGCTCTACCTCGACGAGCAGATCAGCTACGACGAGGCGATGATCGCGTCCGACTCGCCGACCAACCTCGCGTGGCTCATCAACCAGAACTCGCCGACGCGCACGCGTCGACGAGCGATGGCGCAACCGAGGCGCAACGGCAAAGCGCCGCGACGACACGCGCGACTTCGCGTCAGCATGACGATCGATCCGGACATGCTCGAGCGCGATCGGCTAGCGCACGGCTTCGATGCCGGCTTGCTGCCATCGGCGCATGGACGTTCGCGCGCCGCCGGCCACGCTCGACGCTGACCCGCGAGCTGATCGCGCGACGCGTCGCTGACGCCCGACGACGCCGGCTGCCAGGCGCTGCTCGCCGCGCGTCTCGCGCCGCTGGGCTTCCGCTGCGAGACGCTCGCGTCCAACGGCGTGACGAACCTGTGGGCGCGCCGCGGCGACGCGCGCCCCGCTCGTCTGCTTCGCCGGCCACACCGACGTCGTGCCGACCGGCCCGCTCGACGCAGTGGCGCAGTCGACCCGTTCACGCCGACGAGCGCGACGGCTACCTCTACGGCCGCGGCGCGGCCGACATGAAGGGCTCGCTCGCCGCGTTCGTCACCGCGATCGAGGCGCTTCGTCGCCGCGCATCCGGCGCGGCCGGCTCGATCGCGCTGCTGATCACGTCCGACGAGGAAGGTCCGTCGATCGACGGCACGGTCAAGGTCGTCGACAAGCTCGAGCGCGACGATGAGCGCATCGATTACTGCGTCGTCGGCGAACCGTCGTCGGTCGACGCCTCGGCGACATGATCAAGAACGGCCGCCGCGGAACGCTGTCCGGGACGCTGACCGTCAAAGGCGTGCAGGGCCACGTCGCGTATCCGCAGCTCGCGCGGAATCCGATTCATCTCGTCGCGCCCGCGCTCGCCGAGCTGTCGACGCGACGCGCTGGGACGACGGCAACGCGTATTTCCGCCGACGACGTGGCAATGCTCGAACATCCACGCGGGCACCGGCGCGACGCAACGTGATCCCCGGTACGCTCGAAGCTGCAGTTCAACTTCCGCTATTCGACCGCGAGCACGCCGCGAATCGCTCGCGCAAGCGCTTGACCGACGTGCTCGACGCGCATGGCCTCGACTACGATGTCGCGTGGACTGGCCACGGCAAGCCGTTCCTGACGCCGCGCGGGCAGGCTCGTCGACATTGCCGTCGACGTCGATCGCGCGACGTCGACCGGCGTCGCGCCCGAGCTCTCGTGCACCGGCGGCACGTCGGACGGCCGCTTCATCGCGCGACATCTGCCGCGAGGTCGTCGAGACTCGGTCCGGTCAACGCATACGATCCACAAGCTGAACGAGCGCGTGCGCGATCGGCCGATCTCGAGCCGCTCGCCGCGATCTACCGCGCGGCATGCTCGAGCGACTGCTCGTCGCCTGCGCAGCGTCCGCCATGACGACGCACGCCGCGCACGCAGCCCGCAGCACGCCGAACTCGAAACGCTGCGCGACTGGCTGCGCTACGCGGTCACGCGCTTCGGCGAGGCGCAGGCTCGCGTTCGGCCACGGCACCGACCAACGCCTACGACGAGGCGGCGTACCTGCTGCTGCATGCGCTGCATCTGCCGCTCGACCGGCTCGGAGCCGTTCCTCGACGCGCAGCTCACGCAGTCCGAGCGCGCGCAGATCGCGCAGCTGCTCGAGCGCCGCGATCGACGAGCGCGTCCCGGCCGCGTACCTGACGCACGAGGCGTGGCTCGGCGAGTTCCGCTTCTACGTCGACGAGCGCGTGATCATTCCGCGCTCGTTCATCGCCGAGCTCTTGCCCGGACGGGCTCGCGCCCTACGTCGGCCGACCGCGCAGCGGTCGAGCTCGGCGCGCTCGATCTTTGCACGGGCTCCGGATGCCTCGCCGATCCTGCTCGCGCATGCGTATCCGGCGCGCCGACATCGACGCCGTCGACATCTCGTCCGACGCGCTCGCCGTCGCGCAGCGCAACGTCAGCGACTACGGCCTCGCCGGCCGGATCAACCTCATCCGCTCGGACCTGTTCGCCAACCTGTCCGAGCAAGACGCTACGACCTCATCATCAGCAATCCGCCGTACGTCACGACGATGGCGATGGACGAACTGCCGCCCGAATACCGGCACGAGCCGGCGCTCGCGCTCGCAGGCGGCGACGACGGGCTCGACGCCGTGCGCACGATCCTGCAGCAAGGCGCCGCGGTTCCTGCAGCGGGACGCGCTGCTCGTCGTCGAGAGTCGGCGACAACCAGAGACGCCGCCGAGCTCGCTTTCCCGCGCATGCCGTTCACGTGGCTGTCGACGCCATCGTCGGAGGCGAAGCGTGTTCCTGCTCAAGCGCGAGGACATCATCGCCGGGCCGCTGATTCAGCAACAGCTGCGCGACCCGATTGCTTTGTCGCTCCTCGCTCGCCCCTCGCCGTACGTTCAGGTAGCCATGTCTCGGCGCTCGCTCCGGGCCTTCGCGTACTCGGGTCGCTCGCGTTGTTGCTGACCGCGCTCACAATCCGAAGAACTGCTGGATCTTGCGAACCAGGTCGCGCGTCCGCCCGACGGCCTGCTGCGCACGCGTCTCGGCGTCGAGCGCCTGCAGCTTCGCATCGTTTTCCGCCTGCCGCTCCGCCAGGATCGCGCGACAGCGTTTCGGCGAGCGCCGGCCGCGAGCGCAGGATCGCGTCGAATCCGCGCTTGTCCAGCCGGTAGCACAGCGCATCGTCGATCGGCGACGACCGTGGCGATGCGCGGCTGGCCCAGCAAGCAGCCCATCTCGCCGAAGTACGCCGGCGCCTCGAGCGTCGCGAGCTTGACGGCGCGCGCGCCCTGGTCGCGCTCGCGGACGATCTCCACGCGTCCTTGCGCGAGCAGGTACAGCGAATCGGCCGGCTGGCTCGCCTCGAAGATCCGCTCGCCGGTGACGTACGGCGACGTCGTCAGGCTCGCGCGCGAGCGACGCACGCTCGGCGTCCGTCAGCGACGCGAAGAGCTCCATCGTTGCGAGCGCCGCAATCCGGTGCTCGATCTCGCGGCGCGCGGCACCCGGCCGCTCGTCGTGCCGCACCTCGACGATGCGGCGCGGGAATGAGATGACGAAACCCTGCCGCATCAGCGCCGCGTAGATGTGCGAGCGGATCCGCGAGTCGGTGATCCAGTACGCGCCCGCCTCGGTGAGGTCGTAGACGACGGCGTATTCGATGCCGCTGTCCTTGAATGCGATGCAGCCGACTGTCGGCGGCGGCGTCTGCGCGACGTTCGGGATGCGGCGCGTGCGCGAGCTCCTTCTCGACCTGCGTGATGACGCGCGCGGGCGGATAGTCGATACTCGACCTCGAACGCGAACATGCCGCCGCCACGGCGTGCGTTCCTCGCCGCGACGGGCGACGACGGTGATGCGGTTCTTCATCACCGTCGAGTTCGGAATGACGATCGTCTCGTTGGTGATCGTCGCGATCGCCATGTAGCGCCAGCGGATGCTGACGACCTGGCCGGTAATCGTGTCGATGCCGCACCCAGTCGCCGATCCGGCATGTCTTCTCGAGCTGGATCGCGATGCCGCCCCACAGGTTGCCGAGCGTCTCCTGCGCCGAGAATGCCAGTGCGCCTGTCACGACGGCGGACGTCGTGATCAGGCTCGCCAGGTTGACGCCGACGGCGTCCAACCGGTAGATCACGTAACCGATGAGCGCGAGCGCGACGACGAACTCGTTCAGGATCCGCGGGATCGCTTGCGCCGCGCGAGCAGCGTCTGGAAAACGAACAGAACGATGATCTGGATCACGCCGAACGTGACGATCGCAAGGCCCGCTTCGCGCGCGAGCAGCAGAGCCGGTCGACGAATGGATCGCGGCGCCCAGACGCTCGTACGTCCAGAGTCCGAGCACGCCGGCCGCAACGACGACGAGCATGCCGAGCATCGAGTGCTGGGCCGGCGAGCGTGCGGCCAGCGCAATCAGCACGAGCACGAGCATGAACGCGGCGAAACAGCAGCGCGTCGTTCAGGTACGACTCGAATGGCATCGGTGTGCGGGGCGCCCGTCTGGAATCGCCGCGATTATAGGGCCGGCATTCGCCGTCGGTCGCGTAGAATCGGCGCCGAACCATCGAAAGCCTGCCATGCGCATCCCGATCCGGCGGCGAGATTCTCGTCGCCAACCTGCTGGTCCAGCGCGCGACGCACGCGTTCGGCGTTCCCGGCGAAAGCTACCTCGCCGTGCTCGACGCGCTGCACGACGTCCGCGAGCGGCTGCCGTTCATCGTATGCCGGCACGAAGGCGGCGCCGCGTACATGGCGGAGGCGTACGGCAAGCTGATCGGACGGCCCGGCATTGCGCTCGTCACGCGCGGACCTGGCGCGATCGAACGCCGCCGTCGGCATCCACGCGGCGACGCAGGACTCGTCACCGATGATCGTGTTCGTCGGGCAGGTCGGGATCGACATGGTCGATCGCGAGGCGTTTCAGGAGATCGACTACCGGCGCATGTACGGCAGCGTCGCCAAGTGGGCGGCGCAGATCGACCGCGCCGAGCGGATCCCCGAATACGTCGCGCATGCCTATCGGCTCGCGATGTCGGGCGGCCGGGACCGGTCGTGCTCGCGCTGCCCGAAGACATGCTGCCGGCGCGCGTCGACGTCGCCGATGCGCCGCTCGTCGAGCGCGATCGCCGCCACGCCGGCGGCGGCCGACGTCAGGGCGGCCGAGGCGTTGCTGCGCGATGCGCGCGCGGCCGCTCGTGCTGGTCGGCGGCAGCCGCTGGGACTGATGACGCGCGCACCGCGCTGCGCGAGTTCGCCGAGCGCTCGCACCTGCCGGTGGCGTGCGCGTTCCGCCACCAGGATCTGTTCGACCACCGCCATCCGAATTACGCCGGCGACGTCGGCATCGGCAGCAATCCGCGCTGCTCGCGCGGGTGCGCGACGCGGACGTGCTGCTCGTGATCGGCGAGCGGCTCGGCGAAACGACGACGAGCCGGGCTACTCGCTGGTCGACGTTCCCGCGCCACGGCAAGCGCTCATTCACGTGCATCCAGGCGCGGACGAGCTCGGGCTGCGTCTACCAGCCGGCACTCGCAATCGCCGCGACGCCGGGTGCGTTCCTCGCGGCGATCGTCGCGCGTCCGCGCGTCGTTCGCAGCACGCACGGACGTCCGAAGCGCCACGCGACGAATACGAGCACGTGGCGCGCGCCGCGCGCCGTGCCGGGCGGTCGTCGACCTGTGGCAGATCGTCCGCTGGCTGGACGAGACGCTGCCCGACGACGCGATCCTCACGAACGGCGCAGGCAATTACGCGACGTGGTTGCATCGCCTCTATCGCTACGGCGGGTAGCGCAGGCAGCTCGCACCCTACTCCGGCTCGATGGGCTACGGCGTGCCGGCGGCCGTCGCCGCGCAAGCTTCGTACCATCCGCAGCGGACAGTCGTCTCGTGGAACGGCGACGGCTGCTTCCTGATGAACGGACAGGAGCTCGCCACGGCCGTGCAGTACCGGCTGCGCGATCGTGTTCGTCGTCATCGACAACGGCATGTACGGCACAATTCGCATGCACCAGGAGCGTAACTATCCGGTCGCGTTTCCGGCACCGACCTCGTCAATCCGGACTTCGCGCACTGCGCGCGCGCGTACGGTGCGCACGGCGAGACGGTCGTTGCGACGTCGGAATTCGCGCCGGCGTTCGAGCGCGCGCTGGCGTCGAGGCGCCCGTCGCTGCTGCATGTCCGGATCGATCCGCAGGCGCTGACGATGAGCGCAACGCTGGATGACCTGCGACACCAGGGCATGCGAGCCGCGAGGTAGACGTCGTTCGTCGAGCAGGCGGCGAACCCTGCCGAACCGTTAGCGCCTTTCCCAAGGCCGCGCGCGCTCCGGCGCAGCGGGCCAGCTGCTAGCCCCTTGTCCCAAGTCGTACGCGCCCGCTACTCCGCTCGGAGTATTCCCGCGTTGCGCTTATCCAACTATCGTAGCTCAGCTCGGCGCTTCGGTCGTTCGCGCGACCCGACGTCATCGGTCGATGAAGCAACGAGCGACTTCTCATCTCAGACGTCCGCCCATGACTTGCTCACCGAACTGCTTCATCTACGGCGCAGCCCTGTGTGCTGCTCTGCTCGGTCGCCGCCGCGCAACCGATGTCCTCCATCACTCGATCCACCCGTCGCGTTCATCGATGGCAAGCCGGTGCGCTTCGCCTCCGAGCTTCGCTCAGGCGTCCCAGGGTCAGGTCCTCAATCTTCGCAAACAGGAATACGACATCAAGCGCCGGGCGCTTGACGCGCTGCTCGAACAGAAGCTGCTCGAAGCGGAAGCCGCACAGCGCGGCATGACCGTTGCGCAGATGCAAAAAGGATCTCGACAGCAGGATCGCCGAGCCTACCGACGCCGAGGCGGAGCGCGTTCTTTCTCGCACGCCAGGAGCAGGATCGACGCTTCCGAGGATGTTCGCGATCAGATGCGAAGCCTGCTCAAGGGCGCCAAGCGAACTGCGGCTCGCGATTCGTTCATGAGCGCGTTACGCCAACGCCACACAGTCGACGTGATGCTCGACTCCGCCCCGCGCGAACGTGGCGGCAGACCCTGCCGGCTGAAGGGCTCTGCCGACGCGCCGGTGCAGATCGTCGAGTTCTCGGACTTCGAGTGCCCGTTTTGCCGACGTGCCGAACCCACGATTCAGGCTGTTCTAGCGAAGTACCAGGGCAAGGTCAGCCTCGCGTATCGAGATTTTCCGTTGAACGCCATCCATCCCAGCGCCCAGCGGGCGGCCGAAGCTTCCCGGTGCGCTGCGGAACAGGGTCGGTTCTGGCCGTATCACGAACGCCTTTTCACGAGCGAGTCGCTCGACGCGAAAACGCTCAAAGATCACGCCATGACGCCGGGGCTTAATCAGGCGACGTTTCGAGCAGTGTCTCGATACGGGGCGCCAGCGCGATGCCGTGGACCGGGACGCGCAACAGGGGACGCCCCTCGCCGGGGTAACTGGCACGCCGGCGTTTTTCATCAATGGCATTCCGCTGACCGGCGCGCAGCCGGCTGCAGCGTTCGAAAAGATCATCGACGAAGAGCTTGCGCGAACGGCCCGGCAGAAGACTGCTTCGCGCTAGGAATCCAGATGTCTGCACGGGACATTGCACGTTGGCAGCGGCGTCGTAGCGCCAATGGGCCGCTCGGGAGGGGACGCTATCGACGACAAGCGATCGACTGTACACCTGATGTCCGCATTGTAAGCATCAACTAATTAGGGAGATTTCATGAACGCATGTAAACCCACCACACGGTGGGCGCGAAACTTTCACCGCAACGGTCGCGGGCGTGCTGCTTGGGTCAGCGTCGGCGATCGCTGCAATTACCGCGGGTCAAAACGACGGTTTCACCATTGTTGGACCGGCCGCACCAAGCTCCAACGGGCAACTACTGCATGCAGCAGGTCTGCACGCGGCAGCTCGATCTCAAGTTCCAACCCGCTGAACTGCACTGCCAATGACGTCAAGATCTCCAAGGCGACGAATTCTGCGTTCAAGCGCTCGACAGCAACGGGGCTCCCGACAGGAACACCCACTTGCGGCACACCTCCGCCCGCGCCGGGAGCTGACCCGGTCACTTGGCAATGCGAACGAGAACATCCTGCTTACGGCGAAGTTCCAAGTGGACGTGAACGCGAGCTCGCGCTTCGACGAGGCTTACTTCCGCGTGGATGGTGGCACCACGGCGCGAGGGACAGGGGCGTAGGAGGATCAGTCAGCGGCCAATGTTCGCTGACGAACCTGAGGGTCGGTGGCGACACCCCACTTTCCCAATCTCCGCTATCGTGACGGAAGCGAAGGCGAGCGACCGCGACAGTTGCGGTGACCTCAATCAGGGCTCGAGCTTCGTCACGTTCACGCTTTCCGGTCAAATGCGTCGGCGACGCGAACGGCAAGCTCAAGCTGCCCAACTGCACGAGCTGGCATAGCAACCCGCGACGAAGTGCGAGTTGGACGTGCCGACGGCCGATTCGGCACCGGAGACCAAGTCCAAGTGCAACTGCGACGACGGGTTCACGCTGGACATCCTTGTCGAGCATCCGACGATTTCGGTCACGCAAGCAATACGTAACTGAACGAAGTACAAT
>ERZ1370068.9032-contig-7840_pt1 | contig 35686 bp, 42 predicted proteins | sample MGYA00561227_ERZ1370068 | MGnify/ENA primary metagenome ERZ1370068 (study PRJEB38410, sample SAMEA6850437) | metagenome | study: Metagenomic assessment of the ecological functions of the soil: analysis of the soil microbiota associated with the... | reverse complement strand
GTAATACTTCAGGTTCCCGGTTACGTATTGCGCGATGGAACGAGAGCCGCGTCGTGAGCTGAGGCTGACCGAAGCGCGCCCGGCGCCACACAGCCACCCGGGCGGCCGGACAGAAGGCCGCGCAGCGCGACGGCGCTCCGCGAGCACACGACGGCCACGACCACCACTGCCCCGCCCGGCCCGCATCGTCCGCCGACACGCGCAGGTGCCCCGGACGGCAGCCGCCGCGCCAAAACCGACCACCACTCTCCGAAAGTAAGCCACCGCGCCGAGCCAGACCACGCCGCTGAAGCCGGCCACCGAGCCGAAATGGAAGCCGCCGCGCGCGGGCACGAGCTGCGCCGGGCCGAGTCGGCCACCCCGCGCAGCGAAACCCAGCGCCAGCCGACTCGCTGCTGCCCGGGCGCGCCCCGATTCCGGAGGGCTACGCCTGACTCGATCGCCTCGCTCCGCGCCCCGGCTCCGGGGGCTCGACGCCGATGGTGTGCGCGCCCTGCTCGCCCTACGGAAGAGCGACGCACACGCACCGGACGACGTGATCACCATCTTCAAGAAGCGACGGCTTTCCAAGATCCAGGACCAGGCGGGCTGACGTGGCGCCGCCTCTCCGCTGCCATGCCACACCACGGGACCACCGCGCAATCGCCCGGTCCCCGACCGCGCACCCGTGCTGCGGCTGGCCGGAGGGTCATAGCCCGCCTGGGGGCGGATCTGGGTGGAGGGTCAGATCGCCGAAGGCTTTGACCAGAAGCGCGTGCGGGACTGCCTTCCTGACGCTGCTGTCGATCCGGTGGCGGCCGTCTCGGTGCGGGTGACTGTGCCCGGGCCGTGCTCGGCTGCCGGATCTGCCGCCCGCCGAGGAGCGCCCGCGTCGGTGGTGTGGGCCAGAAGCTTTACGGCCGCTCAAGCACGGCCCGGGGCTCGCGTTCTCCCCTGACCGGGATCGAGATCGTGCCGTGGGCGCATCAAGTATCACTGGGTGCTGGCCCGCCTCGAACCGGCTCCGCCAGTCACTGGCCGCCGGAGGGCCTGTTCGCGCGCCGAAACCGCGCGGCGGCCCTTTGCCCTTCCTGCCCCGCCACCGTCGGCGGCGTGATCTGCCCGGACGCGACAGCTTGCAGCCGAGGCGGGGACGTCTGCTGCAACGCTGGCGATGCGCTGGCAGACCGATCAGGTTCCAGGTGGAGGAGGTCGGCGCGGTCAGGGCCCCGTACGCCGTCACCGAGCTCACCGACGCGCTGCGCCGCCTCGACGCGGACCGGGCCGTGCCGGTGATCGTGGCATCGCCAGGGGCGGCGGCTCCGGTCGGATCTGCTGCCGGCCTCCGATGAGACCCTGATCCGGGCCGCGGCTAACGCCCGGTGCCCAGACGCCGGTGGTGAGACGCGATGATCGGCCACGAGCAGCGGACAGCCCGCTGCTCGATCTCGTCGCTCGATGTCGCGCTTCCACGCCTACCGATGCCGCCCGGCGGGTGATTTGCCAGACGATGAGCTGAGCAGCTGACGCCTCATTGCACCAGCACGGGCACGCGCGCGGCGCGCTCGCCTGGCGCAGGCCAGCTGGACCGCGAATCGTCCTGGCTCACGGACGCCACGTTCCCGTCCCGTGCTGTCGGATCGCTGCGGGAGATCGACCGCGGCGGGAGGGTCCGATCACCGCATCTGGCGGGAGCTGAGCCCGGCGTTGCTTCGCCACGCCGGGGCACCGGCGATGCGTCCGAAACGGCGTTGGGCCATCTCAGCGGCCGCTCTGCTCGCTGCTGTCCCCGCACGGCCACCCTCCCGCCGGCACGCGCTCGACGCAGCCTGGCTCCATCCCGCGACGGGCGCGTGGTACGGCGATGCCGCCGACGTCTGCCGCAGGGGAAAGGCTCATGGTCAGATTCGCTGAGGATCAGCTCGCGGTAACGGCTGACCGGTAAGCGAACCCCACGACGGGGCTTAGCGTTACCAGGTGCTCGCTCCACTCTCTCCCCGGCGGCTGACCCGGCAGCTGGCGGCCGGCGCGGCATGCCGCAGTTAGGTAGGCTGGGTTAGCCGCCACCGCCCCAGCCGCGTCAGCGGGCGCGCGGCGGCCCGGTACGCGGCGCCAGTGCCGGCCCCCGATTCAGCCGGCCGAAAGTCGGCCGAGCATCCGCCGAGTGGTCAGCCCCGGCAGCGGCTGACCTGCGGTGAGCGACCAGGCCTGCCAGTGGGGGCGCCGCCACCGAGATACGCCCTACCGAGCAGGCGCACGACCCCAGGACTCATCGAGGTGGTCCGGCGGCTGGAGGTGTGGAGGGCTCACCCGCTGGAGGAATCGCTCAAGCTTCTGGGAACGGGGGCGAGCATCTGGCCGCCATCTGCCTGCGATGGCTGGAGGCGCCCGGGCGAGGCTCGCCCCGCCGCCCTGCCCGAACAGGCCGATCCCGGCGGCGCCGGCACTGGCGTTCTGACCACGCAGCGGACGGCCCGCTCGCCACGGCGGCGGCGTGCGGTCCGGGGACTCCAGCCAGCCTCTCGGAGCTGGGCGGTGCGTAGGATCGCATCACGGCCCCGGGGAAAGGCGTCCGCCATGTCCGGGCGACCAGGCAGCCGCCGCGACAGGCCAGCCGACCCCGCCGATCACCGCCGGGCAGGGCGATCAGGCGCCCCGACCGGAACCTGGCGCCAGGCCTGGCCCGGGTGACCGAAGTGGCGCGATGACGCCGCGGAGCCGCTGGGTCGGCCGGGGCGGCTCAGAACGGCGCCGACGGCGCGAGCCGTCGAGGCGATGCTGCTTAGCGCTCATCAGCACGGTATCGATGCGAGGTTGTGGTCATGTCATCGGCGGGGGCGAAGGATCAGGCCCCCATGCTGTACAACGGCGAGCAGGTGGGGGACGGCACCGGCCCGGAGTGCGATGTCGCGGTGGACCCGATCGACGGCACCCGCACTGAGCCGGTAACCGGCATGCCGAACGCTATGATTTCCAGGTGCCGGCCGTCCAGCGCCCGCCAGGTCGATGTATGACCCGTCGGCCGTCTTCACCATGTCCAAAGCTGGTCGCCAGGCGCTGCCGCCGCCGATGTGGTGGACAACCAGAAGCGCCGAGCGGCGCACGGCACGTCAGCGCCGTGGCAAGGCCAGAGACTTTGCTCGCCGCAGGACGTCGCCGTGGTTATCCTCGAGCACGCCCCAGGCACGAGCAGCTCATTTTCCGGAGGTGCGGGCCGCAGGTGCGCGGATCCGAAGCTCATCACCGACGGGTGCCCGTCGCTGGCGCCATCATGGCCGGCACGGGAAGGCACCGGGATCAGGCCTGCTGCAACCGGTATCGGCGGCGGCACCCCGGAGGGCGTCATCGCCGCCTGCGCCGTCAAGTGCCTGGGCGGGATCATCAGGAGCAGGCTCGCCCCTCGTGACGACGACGAACGCGACCGGCCGCCGCAGTAAGCCACGACCTCAGCGCGTACTCGCGACCCGGCGAGCCTGGTCGCGTCCGAGGACGCCTTCTTCGCGGCCCGCCAGCATCACTGACGAGGGAGCTGGTGGCCGGGGTGCGCGCTACCGGGCAGAAGCGGCGCGGCAAGCCCAGTCGCTGGTCATGCGGGCACGCTCGCGGCACCACCCGCACCATCACCAGCGAAGGCACCAGCTCTGGAAGCTGCCGCGCCTGGCCGTGCGTTCGACTTCGGCTTAGCCCCCTGCTGAGGCATGAAGGCTATCCCCGGCGCCGCGGCCATCAGAACCGGTTCCCATGTGGTGCCCGGCGGGCCACGCCGTCCGCGGCACCATCAGGGTACGGTCCGTTATCTTCCCCGGCGCCATTCCCTTGCCCGGGAACCCGGCCGGAGCCGTGGTTCCGATCCCCGACGGCGGTGATTCGTGGTTGCGGACCTGATCCGCGCACTGCTGGCGGCGGCTGGCCGGCTGGTGGCACCCGGCTTACTTCTGGGCGGCCGTAGCAGCCCCGGCGAAGGCGGCCTGGCCGAGCCGGCGGACGCACCACTCCGGCGGCGCTCTCTGATGGCTTCCGGTGCCCGCGGATCGCGGTTTGGAGCTCGCCCGGGCCAGCGGCGCGGAGTCACGCTCCTGGGCGGCACTGGGGTTGCGGTGGGGATCGCGCCTCGTCACCGGCGTGCTCGCCGTCCCGGTGAAGGGCGTGGCCCGGGGCGGCGGGGGCCGCCGCTGTCACCACCGCGCGTGGTGCAGGGATCCGCGCGTTCTGCTGCTGATCAGCCGGCCTGCACTCGCGCTGGCGCTCGCCACGATGCTGCACCTGTTCGGCTGCCAGGAGGCTGGCTGCTGGTGGTGCTCCGCCGCCGGGAGCTCGGCATCCTGGCGGGCGCGCTCTGCCGCCGCAGGTCTGCTCCGCGGTCACCGGCGTCGTGGGGCCGGAACGCCCCCGCATCCGGCACCGCCTCAGCCGCCGCACGGGCGGCGCCGGGAGCGCACCGCCCGGCGGCGCGCGGGCCGGTGATCAGGCCGGGCGGCCGGGCGGGCACGGCGTGGATCCCGCACCGGCCGCCGCGAGAACCCTGGTCGCACCGCCGGCCGTGCTCCGCTGCGCTCCACTGAGCCAGGCGGCTCGCGGACCCGCATCCGCGGCCCGGCCCGCCCGGCCTGGCCTGCGTGACGCTGCCCTCGCCGTCGTGCTCGCACTCACCGCCTACCGCGCCTACTCCGGCGTGGTCAGCCACTGACTGGCCAGTTCCTGCGCGGCGGTGACCAGTTCTCGCAGAATGCGGTCAATGGCCGAGCAGATGCTCACGCACGGCTCGTACGGCAGTTACCTCATCTACCCGCCACGGCTTCCCGCGCTCACGGCCGTCACTCTGCCGGTTCTGCGAGCTTGACCCGCTGGAGCTGTTCCCGGTCCTCGCGCTCCGCCCCTGCTGGTGCTGTGCGCCGCTTACGCCTATACGCCTCGCCAGCGGGCTGTGGGGCTGGCCGTAAGGCATCGCGGCGGCGGGGCTGAACGGTCTCGTCCTCAGTGGCGCCTACGCCGGGTTCGCCCAGGGCCGCTATCCCGATCTGGTCGCCGCCTTCTTCCTGCTCAGTCATGGTGGCCGCCGCGCTGATCACCCTGTACCAGCTCACCGACGCTGCGGTCCGGCGTGCTGGTGACCGTCATCGCAGCGTCGGTGGCGCTCTATCACTCGGTCGCCACCTTGTATGCGGCGCGGTGCTGCTGGCGCTGGTCGCGGTCACCGCGCTGCCGTATCTGTACTACCGGCGCGAGCGCCGCGCGGCGCGGGTCCTGCTGCTCACGCTCGGTGCGGTAGCGATACTCGCGGCCTGCTGTGCCGCGCTCACCTACAACCTGGCCGGGCTGATCGCTGGCCACTCCTCCACGATCGACCGGCGGTGTCCATCACCCTTGGCAGCCCCAGCCGACTCCGGCCCCGCGGCACCTGCTGGCTGGAGCTGGGCCCCGGGGCTCGTCTGGCTCAGGCTGTTCGGCGCTGGACGCGCTCGTCGTGAGCATCCGCTATCTCGCGCGGCCGACCGCGAGGTGGCTCGCGCGCGGTCACGGTGCTGCTGTGGTCCGCGGCGATGTATGGTGGGCACGCCGGACCGCGGCGGACGGCTTCCGCAGCGGTTCTGAGCGCGACCTTGGCGCACCGCTGGCGGTGGTCGCGGCGTTCGGCCTGGTGCCGCCGCGCGGGCGCCTGCCAGCGCCAGCGGCCAACGGGCGCGGACCGTCCCTGACGGTGTCGGCCGCCACGGCTGACCGTTGCCGTCGAGCGCCGTCGTGGCCGTCCGAGGCCGCCTGCGTCCTGGCGCGGCCAGCGGCTTCACTGGCCGTCGGGGGGGTGCGTCTCACGCACCGGGTCGCGGCGGCAGGGCGGTGGCTCGGGCAGCACAACACGGGCGGCAACGTCATCTCGACGCCGTGCATGAACCCCGGGCATCACCAACCGCGCGGTCCTGTGCCGGGCGGCTATACCGGCTCCAGTCCTACGGCGCTCTTCCGGATCGCCCATCCGCGCTCGCTGCCGCCAGCGTACGCGCCTAGCTCCATGCTCGACTCCGCGGCAGGTCCTGCTCCACCCCGGAAGCTGCCGGTCCGCTGGCATCCTGAGTCGCGGACGATGTCCGTTATGTCGTGCTCTACCGGTTCGGGCAGGGGTGCGGACCTCGCAGGTTTTGGCCGCCGACCCCAGCCGGTACCGCCCGGTCTTCCAGAACGCCCTCGGTCATCATCTACGCGGCCGCCTCACACCTGTGCGGAGCCCGGCTGAGGGTCATGGCCGCGCCGCCGACCAGCCCAGGCTGGACGGCCTACCGGGCGCGGCGTGTGTTCCGCACCCGCCCCGCCACGGTAACCGCACGCACCTCGATCACCGGTGAGCTGGGCGTGCCTGGCCGCGACGGGGCGAGGCTCCAGGTCCGATCCGGGCCCTGCCCGGCTGGCGCGCGCCCACGACGGACACCTGACGCCCTCGGGTACGAGTGCAGGTGCAACTGCCCGCCGATCAGGGTGGCGTGCACGATGGTGTGCAGTCCCTGAGCAGCGCCTCGCGTAGGTCGAGCACGATGGTGGCCGCCGACGGCGGTGGCGACTCAGCCTGGTCCGGCATCACCCAGCGCGCCCTCCCGCCGCTGGGTCGTGAAGAACGCGGCTACCGAGCGGGTCCCGTCCAGCCGCGGCGGCTGCGCCGGACGGCGTGCCAGGTCCTCGGTCAGCCTGGCAAGCTCACCCAGCGTGCGAGCCCGGTAGGCACGGTGCACCCGTTCGGTGTGCCTCATCGAGGGTGAGCCGCCCGTCGGCCGCCGCGTCGGCGAGGACGGCCACCACGCGTTCGCGGTCGGCATCGGACGCGCGCAGGTCGCGAGGCTGTGGCCGAGACATCACCTCAAGAAAATATCCGGCCTTGACCAGGCCCGTCACCATCGCCGACGCGCCCCGTTGTCAGGATGGCCGCGGGCCAGCCGGGCGCCACGGGCGTCGCCATCTCGCGGCCCAGCGCATTCAGGCACGCCGGGGCCCAGACTCGGCGTGGCCCCCGCAGGCGGGAACGCCGGGAGCGGCGAGGGGCCTGAGCGCCGGCGGGTCATGTGGCCGGGCTAGCTCGGCTCAGAGCGGCCGGGGAGTGCCAGCGGTCAGCGAGAATCCGGGACCGGCATGGGGCGGCACCGACGGGCCGGAGCGGGGCGCATGAGCATTGGGCAGCAGCCCGTTTCCTCTGTTAGTTTGCTGATAACAAATATCAATGCGCGGCGATGGGAAGACTGCCAGGTGGGCGACTCGGCTAACGGAACCACGGCGGGCGGAACTGGTCGGAGCGGCACCGGGGCTTGGCTGCCGACGGAAGGCACCGCCATTTACGGTCCCCGGTCGGCTGTGCGGTACTCAGCTACAAGTGGCTCGCGCTGTCCAACACCACGCTTGGCATCCTGTCCGCGACGGTCAACGGGTCCATCGTGATCATCTCGCCGTGCTAGCGATCTTCCGCGGCATCCACCTCGACCCGCTGACTCCGGCAACATCAGCTATCTGCTCTGGATGCTGATGGGCTACCTGGTGGTCTCCGCCGTCCTGGTGGTGACCCTCGGACGGCTGGGCGACATGTACGGCCGTGTCCGCATGTACAACCCGGGCTTCGCCATCTTCGGGCTCGCAGCGGTCGCGCTCCTGTTCGACCCGTTCACCGGCCCGCAGCGGCGCGCTGTGGCTGATCATCTGGCGGGTGGTGCAGGCCGTCTGGCGGCTCCATGCTGATGGCCAACTCGCCGCGATCCTCACCGACGCGTTCCCGCCAGACCAGCGCGGGCACGGCCATGGGGATCAACCAGGTGGCCGGCGATCTCCGGCTCCTTCATCGGGCTGCATCCTGGCGGCGTGCTCGCCGCGGTGGACTGGCGGCTGGTCTTCCTGGTGTCGGTGCCGATCGGGATCGGCGGCACCATCTGGTCGTACCTGAGCCTGCGCGAGAGTCGGGGTCCGGACCAGAGGCCAGGATCGACTGGCTGGGCAACATCACGTTCGCGCTCGGCCTGATCGGCATCCTGGCTCGGCATCACCTACGGCATCCAGCCCTACGGCGGGCACACGATGGGCTGGACCAGCCCGCTGGTGCTGACCGGTCTGCTCGGCGGAGCCGCGCCTGCTGGCCGCGTTCTGCTTCATCGAACTGCGGGTCAGCCAGCCCATGTTCGACCTGCACCTGCTGCGCATCCGCGCGTTCGCCGTTCGGGCAGCTGGCCACCCTGCTCGCGTCGATCGCCCGCGGCGGGCTGCAGTTCATGCTCGATCCTCTGGCTGCGAGGGCATCTGGCTGGTGCTGCACGGCTACAACTACGCCGACACTCCCGCTCTGGTCGGGCATCTACCTGCTGCCGCTGACGTTCGGCTTCGTCGCCTCCGGCCCGGTGTCGGGGTGGCTGTCCGATCAAGCACGGCGCCCGCGCCTTCGCTTCCGGCGGGCTGCTGGTGTCGGCGCCGCGTTCGGCGGGCTGCCGCTGGTGCCGACCAACTTCCACTACCTGATCTTCGGCGTGCTCATCTTCCTGGCTTGCGGCGGGCATGGGCCTGTCCTCCGCGCCGAACGCGGCGGCCATCATGAACAGCGTCCCGCGGCACCAGCGCGGCGCCGCCTCCGGCATGCTCGCCACCTTCCAGAACCCGGGTCTCGTCCTGTCGATCGGCGTGTTCTTCTCGCTCATGATCGCGGGGCTGGCCTCCACCCTGCCTGACCACCTTGACCCGCGGGCTGACCGCCCAGGGAGTGCCCGCCGCGCGATCGCGCACCAGATCGGCGACCTGCCGCCGGTGGGCAGCCTGTTCGCCGCGTTCCTCGGCTACAACCCGGTGAAGACGCCTGCTGGGCCCGACCGGAGTGCTGGCCCACCTGCCCGCGAGCCACGTCGCCACACCTGACCGGGAAGCGGTTCTTCCCGGAGCTGATCTCCCAGCCGTTCCACCACGGCCTGGTCATCGTGTTCGCCCGACCGTGGCGCATGGCTAGCGCTCGCCGCGGCACGTCTCGGCGCTGCGGTGGCGCCCGGCTTCAGCCACGAGGAGCAGGCGGCGAGCGCAGGAGTCCGGCGGCACTGCCTGGCCGCGCTGGAGAGCACCGGCCGTTCCTGACCGGCGCCGCCCTTTTCTGACCGGCAGCCAGACCTGGCCGTTCCGGACCGGCGGCCAGACCTGGCCGCTTTCTCATCAGCGGCCACCCCTGCGCGGAGCCCCATCCCGGCTTAAGCACAGCGGTGCCCGGTACGTGCGCCTGCACATTCCGGCGCATATAGTTAGCTCTGTGAAGGATCTTTCTGCACAGGCACCGCCGACCCCGGCACAAGCCGGGAGGCGGCGGACCTGCTGGCGGCGATCAGCGCAGTCCGGCGGACGGCAGCCGGCAGACGGTGCGCAAGGCCGTGGACGAGCCGCTGCCGCCAGCGCAGGGTGAACTGCTGCGGCTGGTCGCGGACCGGCCGGGAATCAGGGTCGCCGAGGCCGCCGGAATTGCCGCGGCTGGCGCCCAACACGGTCAGCACCCTGGTGGGCGCTCTGTCCGACCAGGGGACTCGCTCGCCCGGGAGACGGGCCGCGGCCGACGCCCGCTCGGTCCGCCTCAGCGTTACCCGCGAGGCGCGGCAGCGGATAGCGGACTGGCGCACCTGCGGGCCGACCTGGCGCAGCGCGCGATGGCCCAAATGGCGGCCGTGAGGACAGGCGGGCACTGGACACAGGCGGTGCCTGCTGGCTGCTGCGGCTGGCCGAGCGGCTGGCGCTGTCGTGATGCCGCGTCGCCACGGCGCGGACCCTCGGGGACGAGCCCGCCCCAGCCCGGCCCAGTCCCCCAGGTGCGGCGCATCCCGCGGCGCGATGCAGTCCCCGAGGACGCGCCAGCCTCGCAGCGCACCCGCCTCGGCTGACGCCGTCCGGTGCGCGGGCCTCCGCTACCGCTTCGGAGCCCACGTAGCCGTGGACCAGGTCGACCTGCTGATCGCGCCTGGCGAAACGTTCGGCCTGCTCGGCCCGAACGGGAGCTTAAGAAGACGACCACGATCCGGATGCTGACCACCGCTGCTGAGACCCGATGAGGGAACGGTCGCCGTGTTTCGGGTCAGATGCCGCCAGCCCAGCCGATGCAGGATCGCCGCCGGCTGATCGGGTACGTCGCCGCAGCTTGCTCCGTCGCCGACGCCTTCCTTACCGGGCGGGAGAACGTCGAAGCTGTTCGCCCGGCTGTTCGACGTCCCGCGCCGGGTGCGCAGCCGAGCGAGGTGCATGAGGCGCTGATCGGCGATGGGTCTCTGCCGGAGGCGGCCGAGCGGCTGCGTGAAGACCTACTCCGGCGGCATGATCCGGCGGCTCGAGCTGGCCGCAGGCGCTGGTCAACGCGCCCCGGCTGCTGGTGCTTGACGAGCCGACCGTGGGCTGGACCCGGATCGCGCGGGCTGACGTCTGGGAGTTCATCGCCGGGCTCCGGCGGTCCAGCCAGACGACCGTGCTCATGACCACCCACTACATGGAAGAGGCCGACCTGTACTGCGACCGGGTCGCGCTCATGCACCAGCGGCACCCTCCGGCGCCAGCGGCACCTCGGCCGAGCCTGAAGGCGTGCTGGGCGAGGAGCAACGCTCTGACGACGTGTTCCGCCATTACACCGGCGGGACGCTGGACGACGATTCCGAGCAAGGAGGCATCCGTGACGTCCGCCGCGCCCGGCGCACCGCCCTGCCGCCGCCTCGGCTTGAGCCACCTGCCGCCCGGATCGGCTCAGCTCGCCCGCCGACCGCCGCTGGCCTGCTCGCGCCGCCTCTGTCAGCCGGGTCGCGACGCTCGTGCTGGGTCGAGCTGCGCAAGATCCGCCACGACCGCACCGAGCTGTACACCCGCGCCATCCAGCCGGCTGCTGTGGCTGCTGATCTTCGGCGAACGTTTCACCAGGATCCACGCCATCGCCGTGCCGGACGGGACTCCTACCTGGACTACCTGGCGCCGGGCATCCTCGCCCAGTCCGCGCTGTTCATCGCGATCTTCTACGGCATCCAGATCATCTGGGAACGCGGACGCCGGGCGTGCTGGCCAAGCTGATGGTGACGCCGACGCCGCGGGTCGCACTCGATCGCCGGGAAGGCGTTCGCGGCCGGAGTTCGGTCCATCGTCCAGGCGCGGTGATCGTGGTGCCGTTCGCGCGCTGCTCGGCGTGGCGCTGACCGCCAACCCGCTGAAGCTGCTCGGGTCGTGGTCATCGTGCTGCTCGGCTCGGCGTTCTTCTGCTGCCTGTCGATGAGCATCGCCGGGCTGGTGTCGTCGCGCGACCGGCTGATGGGCATCGGCCAGGCGATCACCATGCCGCTGTTCTTCAGCCTCCAACGCGCTCTACCCGGAGCGAGCTGATGCCCGGCTGGCTGCAGGCGATCAGCAAGGTGAACCCGCTCTCCCACGAGGTGAGCGCCCTGCGCGGGTTGCTCATCGCCATGCCGACCAACCTGGCGCTGGACGCCGGCGTGCTCACCGGCGCCGACCGTCGCCTACTGTCACCGTCGCTTCCTGCTCCTCCCGCGCCTCGCGCGCTGAGCTTCCGTGGCAAGCCGCTCCTTCCGGCGTGCGCGGGCGCGATCGTCGGCGGGCCTGGTGTCTGCTAGTAGGGACGGCCGGAAGATCCGACTTCATCCGCCCTGTTCGTGATCAGGATTGTTGCTGCCAGCACGACAGTGATCCCGATATGTCCCGGGCATAGGCGTCGCGGATCATGACTTGAGTGCATACCCACTACACCAACCCCGTGATCACGGAATCGGCGGGGTGCGGCTGGAGCGCCGAGCGGCCGCTGCCGCGGACGCCGCGGCGAGCTCGGACCCGGCCGACCGGGCAGCCGCCCTCCGCGCCACGGCAGATGCCGGTATCGCAGAGGCGGCACATCCAGCGCACAGCCCCGGCCCCCGGATCAGCCCGGCCAGCATCTTGGACATGAGCCTGCGCAGCGTCTCCGCTCCGCGGGCGACAGGCCGTCGAGCGCGCCAAGAAGCACTCCCGTCCGGGCCACGCCGCGACCGTCTCCGCCGCCGTGCGGCCCGCCTCGGTGAGCGACACCGAGGTGGAACGGCCATCGTCCCCGGGGCCGCGCTGCACGTACCCCAGCTCCGCCAGCCGGTCGACCAGCCGCACCAGTGCCTGGACGATGTGAGCCTCGAGCACCTGGCGCAGCAGATCCACGGTCGGCCGGTCGAGGAAGTGCAGCAGCGCCGAGAGCGCGGCGGCGGCCGACTCCGGCCGCCCGCCCGCCTCGGCCATCGCGTCCGCCATCCGGTCGGCGATCACCAGGGAGAGGGCGCCGAGCAGGTTCGCCGCCTGGTCCAGTCCCCGCCCGGCGCGTCAGCCGAGCTTGTAGTCAAGGCTGTAGCGTGCCGCCGGGCTGCCCGGCCGCCGCCACGGAGATACCGGAGCCCTCCAGCCCGGCCAGGTCGCCGCTGCCCGAGCCCGGGATGATCCGCCAGGTCGGAACGCGCCTCGCCGCCGTTGTAGCCGCCGATCGGCGATCAGTGACGGCAGGTGCCGGACCGCCCGGCGATGGCTGCCCGGTGAACCGCTGCAGGCCGGTGTACTCGGCCAGCTGCCGTCCTCCCGGTAGTACATGAGCGTATCCGAGACCAGGTCACCTGCGAGGTCGCCGCTGAGCTGGAACCCCATCCTGGCTTTGGTGAGCTTCTCCTCCTTGCTAAGCCAGGTCCTGATAGGTGTCCTCCTCCCAGGATGCGACCGTGAACGTGCCTTCAGCGTGGTGCCGTCATGGATCCTCCTCCCTCCGCCGCCGGTCCTGGCCGCCTCCACGGTAGCATGCGTGAGTCACACACTAATTCGACGCTCGGCCCAACTCTCGAGCCACGCCGAATCGCCTCCGGCCGGCACTGCGCTCCGCGGCTCAGCACGACTCGACCCTGGCTGACTCACAGCCGCGTGGCTGGCCAGCAGACGCGGAACTCCGGCGTGGCCGGACGGATCCAGATCTGGATGGGCGCACGCCCGGCCGGGCAGGCAGGGCTGGACTATCGGCCTGGTCAGGCGGCGCTGATGTCCCCGTCGGCGAGCGCTGCCCGGAGCAGGTTCTCGGCCGCGTCAGCGGCCGCGCGGGCGGTGATCGCATGAGTGTGGGCCCGGTCGAGCTCGCCCAGGCCCATGCAGTCGAACGCAACCCGGGCGTCATGCGCCGCAAGCTGCAGCTGCCTGGCCGCCTCGCCGAGATCAACCTGGCGCGGGCCAGCGTCCTGGCATGCTGACCATGTCCCCCACCCTTGCGCATTCACCGGCTCCATTGATCCGGCAAGATACCCTGGCCGCCGCGCGTTATGCGACGGATGCCGCCCGGCTATCCGCATCGGCGCCGCGCGGTCCACGTCGGACGCCCCGTGACCAGCCACTACGATGAGAGCGTCTCAGTCACCCGCATCGCCCGCCGAGGAACCGCCCACCGATGCCAGAGTTCGCGTATCACCGACCTGCTGCCGCTCGGGTCCGGACACCACGCAGTACCGCCTGCTGACGGCGGACGGGGTCAGGACCGCCGAGGCGTTCGGCCGGGAATTCCTCGAGGTGGACCCCGGAGTGCTGACCCTGCTCGCCGCGACGGGCATGCGGGACATCGCCCACCTGCTGCGGCCCGGCCACCTCCGCCAGCTACGGGCGATCCTGGACGACCCGGAGGCCTCCCCCAACGACCGGTTCGTCGCCCGCGACCTGCTCAAGAACGCGTGCATCGCGGCCGGCGGCGTGCTGCCGATGTGCCAGGACACCGGCACCGCGATCGTGATGGGCAAGCGCGGCCAGCGCGGTGCTCACCGACGGGCGGCGACGAGGAGCACATCTGCCCGCGGCGTCTACGACGCCTACACCACGCTGAACCTGCGGTACTCCCAGCTCGGCGCCGCTGACCATGTGGGACGAGAAGAACACCGGCAGCGAACCTGCCCGCGCAGATCGAGATGTACGCCGCCGGCGGGGCGAGTACAAGTTCCTGTTCATGGCCAAGGGCGGCGGCTCGGCCAACAAGTCGTTCCTGTACCAGGAGACCAAGGCGGTGCTGAACCCGGCGCGGATGGCCGCGTTCCTGGACGGAGAAGATCCGCTCGCTGGGCACGGCCGCCTGCCCGCCGTACCACCTGGCGATCGTCGTCGGCGGCACCTAGCGCCGAGTACGCGCTGAAGACGGCCAAGTACGCGTCGGCCGCGCTACCTGGACACGCTGCCGTCGGCAGGGTCGCCCGCCGGGCACGGCTTCCGCGACCGCGAGCTCGAGCAGCAGGTGCTGGCGATCACCCGGAAGATCGGCATCGGCGCGCCAGTTCGGCGGCAAGTACTTCTGCCACGACGTGCGGGTGATCCGGCTGCCCCGGCACGGGGCGTCGTGCCCGGTGGCGATCGCCGTGTCGTGCTCGGCCGACCGGCAGGCGCTGGGCAAGATCACCGCGGACGGGTGTTCCTGGAGCAGCTGGAGACCGATCCCGGCGCAGTACCTGCCGGAGACCGCCGCCGAGGACCTCGACGGCGAGCGTGGTGCCGATCGACCTGAGCCGGCCGATGAGCGAGATCCGGGCCGAGCTGACCCGGTACCCGGTGGCGACCCGGCTGCTCGCTGACCGGGCCGCTGGTGGTGGCGCAGCGACATCGCGCACGCGAAGATCGCCGAGCGGCTGGACGCGCGGCGAGCCGATGCCCGCGATACCTGCGCGACCACCCGGTCTACTACGCCGGGCTCAGCCAAGACGCCGGAAGGCTACGCGTCCGGGTCGTTCGGGCCCACCACGGCCGGGCGGATGGACTCGCTACGTGGACCGGTTCCAGGCGGCGGGCGGATCGCTGGTCATGCTGGCCAAGGGCAACCGCTCGGCCGCGGTCACCGCGGCCTGCCAGCAGCTACGGCGGGTTCTACCTCGGCTCGGTCGGCGGGGCGGCGGCCCGGCTGGCCCAGGACTGCATCACCAAGGTCGAGGTGCTCGAGTACCCCGAGCTCGGCATGGAGGCGGTCTGGCAGATCGAGGTGCGCGACTTCCCGGCGTTCATCGTCGTCGACGACAAGTGGAAACGACTTTTTCGCCGACACCTCGGGCCCGCTCCTCACCATCGGCAATCGCCCCTGAACGACCATTTAGGTAATGCTTGCTTGGAACTGATGCTTGAGGCGACACTCGGTGGATTCTCATGCTTTTCACATGAATCCGGCCACCTGCTCAGTGTATGGTCCCGGCCATGCGGGCAGTTTCCGGGCCGGGATGCGTCGTCGCCGGGCGCTATGGATTGCTGGACCGGATCGGCCAGGGGTGCGATGGGCACCGTCTGGCGGGCCAGGGACCAGGTGCTCGCCCGCGACGTGGCGGTCAAGGAGGTGCGGCTGCCCGACCTGATGTCCGACCGCGACCGGGCGATCCTGCGTGGGCGCACGCTCGCGGGAGGCCAGGGTTTCGCGCGAAGCTGAGTCACCCTGTGTCGTCACCGTCCATGACGTGATCGAAGCCGACGGCACTCCGTGGATCGTGATGGAACTGGTCGCCGCGCGCTCGCTCGAGCGGGTGCTGGCCGAGGATCGGCCCGCTGCCGCCCCGGCGCGTCGCCGAGACCGGGATGATGCTGCTCGGGGCGCTGGCCAGCGCCCATGCGGCCGGGATCGTGCACCGCGACGTCAAGCCGGGCAACGTGCTCCTCACCGCGCGACGGGCGGGCGGTGCTGACCGATTTCGGGATAGCCGCCGTGGACGGTGACCCGGCGCTGACGCAGACGGGCATGGTGGTGGGCACCCCCGGGTTCTGCGCCCCCGAACGCATCCGCGGTGAGCCCGCCAGCCCGGCATCCGACCTGTGGTCGCTTGGGCGCCACGCTGTACGCGGCCGTGGAGGGACGCGGGCCGTTCGACGGTCACGGCAGCCCGATGGCGGTGCTGGCCAGCATCGTGCACTCGGACCACGCCAGCCCGGTCGGCCGGGCCGCTGGGAGCCGTGATCGCGGGCGCTGATGAGCAAGGGATCCGGCTCAGCGGCCGGATGCAGGCCAGGCCGCCCAGCTGCTGGCCGATGCGGCCGTCGCGCCTCGGGGCGGCGCCCGGCGCCGTGCGCGCCGCCAGCTTCCGCCTCCCGAGCCCGGCTTCCGCCAGCGCCGAGCCGGTGTCTCGCCACGGCGCTGGCCCGGTGTCACGTCGGCGCCGGCCTCGTAGCCGTCGGCAACGGCCGGGCGGCCCGGCCCGGCACCACGCCGACTGGCGCCGGCGCCGGCCTGGGCACCGCCGGTGGCGGTCCGGGCGGCGTCCAGCCGGGACCGACCCGACCGGGTTCCCGGCCAGCGACGGGGCCACGGTGGCGGCCGGGCCAGGACTCGCGGCCTTCGCTCCCGGCGCGCGGGCGGCCTCCTGGCCGAGCCCGCCTGCCGCGCCGTTCCGCCCGCGCGCACCGGTACCATCGCGGTTCAGTGGCCGCTCCGGCCCGTTGCCGCCGCCCGGGCGCGGCCAGGCCTGTTCCCGGCGGCCGCGGGCTCGCGCGGTGATCCCAGCCGCCGGGCCGCCGCCGTTGCCGGTCAGCATGGGTGCCGCGCGCCGTCCCGGTCGGCTACGCGCGGCGCGGCCAGCCGCGCCCGGCGCGCGCCCGCCGGCGGGCGGCGCCTGCTTGTCCTGGGCATCGCCGCCAGCGGTCGTGCTCGCCGGGCTGGTGTGGTGGCTGGTGGCGAGGCCGTCCGCCCACGGCCGCGGCCAGCGGCGCGAACGGCGCTGGCGCCCCGGCCGCAGGCCCGCTGTAGGCGGGCTACCGCTGGTACACCAGGCAGAAGCGGGCGGGGCAGAGGGCGCCTGGCTTCACGATGGCGGCAGCTAGCCGGGTGGCGGGCGCACCGGCGAGGGCGGCCACCTACCTGCGGAACCCGGTGTCGGGAGGCATCATCGGCGTCGCCCTCGCGTAAGCCACATGCAACGCGGCCCGGTGCCGGGAAGCGCGGATGCTCGAACGCGCCGCGCTCGCGCGCGGGACGTTCACCGGCTACCGCCGGATCGCCATCACGCCCTTCCTCGTGCGCGGGAAACTGGCCGGTGCGTGGCGGTTCAGCTACCGGCCAGCCCGGCGCGGGCCTGATGGAGGGCACTGGTGGTGGTCACCCGGGTGACCGCCGCCCCGGGCAGCGGTAAAGCCGTATGAGCTCATGGCCGCCGCCCCGGCGGCGTCCTGGCCGCTGCGACCATGGCCGCCTTCGCCGAGGCGGCCCGCACGTTCAGCCCGGGGCGCCGTAGGGCGTTCCGTCCCGCCGCTCCCGGCCGATGGCGTGGCGGCCCTGCCGGTCCTCCCGGCGGGGGAGGCCGCCACCCGCCTGGTAGCAGCGACGCGGCTGCGGCCGCACCGCCCGGGCCGGTGCAGCCACCAGCATCAGTCCGCTGCTGCTGCTCGTGCGACCAGGCGGCGCAGGGAGAGCCATAGACCTGCTGGATGTAGCCGAGGCCCCACGGATCTGGGTTGCCGGGTTGGTCTGCCAGTCCGGGCCCGCGCTGGCCATCTTGGAGCCGGGCAGCGCCTGCGGGATGCCGTAGGCACCCGAAATCGGGTTGGTGGCCGAGGGGTTCCAGCCGCTCTCGGCGTTCCACAGGCTCTGCAGGCAGCCAAACTCGCTGGACGACCAGCCGAAGGAGCCGAGCATGGCCGCCGCGATCTGCTGCGGAGATCCCGAGGCGCGGCGGGACCGCTGGCCGAGCTCCCAGCGGACTGCTGGCCGCCGTGCCTGGGCCGGCCGCCGCGCTGCGGCGGCACGCCGCGCGGCTGCCCGGCGCCTCGCCGCCCCGCCGGGCCGCAGCCCGGCGGGCCTCCGCGCGCAGCCGGTGCCGCTCCACGGCGGCGAGGTGGATCTTCACCAGCTGCGAGCTGGCGCGTGGCATCACCGGCGACTCGCCGCCGTGCCCGGCGGTCGGCCGGGACGAGGCCGCCTGGCTGGCTGGGGCGTCCGGTGCCGCGACGGCGACGCTGAGGCCACCGCGACGGTCGCGACCGCCGTGACACCCGGCCACAGCCAGGGCTCGATCTTGGATGGTTTGCGGCGGCGTTCAGGGGGTTTACGGTGCTGGGCCGGTTTGCGATGCACGATGGCGTGGCGCAGACACGAAAGGAGCCTCTCGGTCGGGCGCGCCAGGTACGCGCTCGGCTATCACCCGGGTGACACTGCTCTACCAGCGGCGAAGCGCGGGGCCAGGGCAGAGGCGCGTGGATGTGCCGCGGGTCAGGGCGACGCGTTACGCGAGGGCAACCATCGCACACGCCGGGTGCTGTCGGTCATCCACCATGCCCAGGTACGGGCGGGCGGCAGGTCGGGAAATGGCCAGAATAGCCGTATGACCTATCTCACAGAACAGCGATAATAGCTCGAACGAAGGTTCGATTCAGACAGTCTCAGCTGGGTGATCCGAGGTGATCCAGATCGGATGGCGGGGGCGCACGCTTGCCCACGCCCTGTGAAGATAACTATCCGCGCGGGAAAAAGCACGCCGGGTAATTGCTTTCCGGGAAATTACACCCGACAGCGAGCACGGGCGTTGTCAGTACCAGCCGTGCGCCTGCCAGAAAGCCCATGCGCTGCAGGGGTCCCGTAGATCGACTGGATGTAGCCGAGGCCCCACTTGATCTGCGTTGCGGGGTTGGTCTGCCAGTCGGCCCCGGCGGTGGCCATCTTCGATCCGGGCAGGGCCTGCGGTATGCCGTAGGCGCCGCTGGCGTTCGCCGCGTTCCAGCGCCAGCCGCTCTCGCGGGTCCAGATGTTGTCAGGCAGCCGAACTGCGTGTTGGGGTCGAAGCCGAACGACGACATCATGTTCCACGCGATGGACTGGGCGGTGCCCGGGTCCGGGCGCCGGGAAGCTGACCGCCCCCGCCGGGTCCGGCATGGCGGCGACTTCCGGGATGCCGGACGAGGTGCGCATCGTGTGGGAGGCGGCTTCCATGACGATCATCTGCTGGCGCTGCTGTGCCAGCACCGCCATGGCCCGGCTGCCCGGCAGCACCGGCGGCGATCACGGCGCCGGGCCCGGGGCGGGTGGCGCGCAGCACCAGGTAGCCAGCGAGGGTGACCCCGAGGATCGCGGTGATCGCCACCGCCGTGACCGGCAGCAGGAAGCCGGGCCGATGCGACGTGCCATTCCCGCCGGGACTCCGCCTCCGGTGCTCTGGCAAGGCAGTCCTCCGTCGGTCAAGCACCTGGCGCGGATGCCAGTGTGCGGACCGCTGCAGGGCAGGGCAGCGCGTCGCGATGGCGGGGCCCATCGCGCGGGCCAGTCCTGGCTGCTCACCAGCCGGGATCGGCGGAATTCCTGATCGCCGACGCCATCGGCGATACCCTGCCAGAAGGCGTCATGGAATTCGGGTGATTCTGGGAGAAAAGCTGTGTCGCCATGCTACCCCAGTGGTTGCCGTTCCGGCCGCAAATGACGGCATGTACTGCGCAGGTGCAACGTGATGAACCCGAAGCTGCTGACCAAGCCTGGTGCCCGGATGACACCACCCGGGCGGGCCGGCGCGATCGATGGCTCGGCCGCGGGGCCAGCGAAGGTCACCTCAGGCAGCTGGCGGGCCATCACCACGCGCTGGATCTGGTTGGTGCCCTCGTAGATCTGGGTGATCTTGGCGTCGCGCATCATCCGCTCGACCGGGTAGTCCTTGACGTAGCCGTAGCCGCCGAGCAGCTGCACCGCGTCGGTGGTGACCTCCATCGCCACGTCCGACGCGAAGCACTTGCAGGCCGAGGAGAAGAAGGTGAGGTCGTCGCGACGGTCTCGCCGGCCATGGCCCGCTCGGACCTGGCCGCCGCCGCGTAGGTGAGCTGCCGGGCCGCCTCGACCTTCATGGCCGCGTCGGCCAGCATGAACTGCACCCCTGGAACTCGGCGACCGCCTTCCCGAACTGCCGCCGCTCCTTGCACGTAGCCGGTGGCGTAGTCGAGCGCGCCCTGGGCGATGCCGAGCGCCTGGGCGGCGATCGTCACCCGGGTGTGGTCGAGGGTCGCGCAGCGCGGTCCGGAACCCGTTGCCCTCCTCGCCGATCAGCCGGTCGGCCGGGATCGCGCAGTTGTCGAAGTACAGCTCCCGGGTGGGCGAGCCCTTGATGCCGAGCTTGTGCTCGGGCGCGCCGAACGAGAATCCCGGCGTCATCCTTCTCCACCACGAACGCGGAGATCCCGTCCGCGCCCGCGCGACGGGTCGGTGACCGCCATCACCGTGTAATAGGCCGAGACCCCGGCGTTGGTGATCCAGCGCTTGGTCCCGTTCAGCACGTAGCTGTCGCCGTCGCGGACCGCGCGTGGTCTTCATGGCCGCCGCGTCGGAGCCCGCCTCCGGCTCGGACAGCGCGTAGGAGAACATCGCCTCCGCCGCGGGCCACCGGCGGCAGGTACGTCTGCTTGAGCTCCTCCGACGCGCCCAGCAGCAGCGGCACCGTGCCGAGCTTGTTGACGGCGCGGGATGAGCGAGGACGAGGCGCACGCGCGGGCGACCTCCTCGATGACGATCACCGTCGCGATCGCGTCCGCGCCCGGCCCCGCCGTAGGCCTCCGGGATGTGCACCGCGGTCAGCTCCGCCTTGGCCAGCGCCTCGTGCACGTCCCAGGGGAACTCGCCGGACTCGGTCGATCTCCGCCGCGCGCGGGCGCGATCTTGTCATCGGCCAGGGCGCGCACCGCCTCGCGCAGCGCCTCATGCTCCTCCGACAGGGCGAACGGCGGGAAAATCAACGCTCATAACCCGATGGTAGGGCGTGCCCCGGAGAGGCCGGGCGCGGCCTCAGCCGGGCCCACCGCCCTCGCCGGTCCGCGCCCGCAGGGCAGCGCCCTTGGCCAGCGCCTGGTCCCGCAGCTCCTGCTGAAAGCGCGTCACCCGGGCCAGCAGTGCCTCGTCAGCCGGCGGCGAGGATGCGGACGGCGAGCAGCGCCGGCGTTGCGCGCGCCGCCGACCGCCACCGTCGCGACCGGGATGCCCGCGGGCATCGGACACGATGGACAGCAGCGAGTCGAGCCCGTCCAGGTGCGCGCAGCGGCACCGGCACGCCGATCACCGGCAGCGGGGTGACCGAGGCCAGCATGCCGGGCAGGTGAGCCGCGCCGCCCGCGCCCGCGATGATCACCCGCAGGCCCCGGCGCCGCCGCCGCCGAGCCGTAATCCGATCATCTCGTGCGGCATCCGGTGCGCGGACACCACGTCGGCCTCGTAGGGGACCCCGAACTCGGCCAGCGCGGTCGGCGGCCGCCTCCATCACCGGCCAGTCGGAGTCGCTGCCCATGACCACGCCCGACCAGAGCACCGCCGTTCATGCGCTCACTCCTCCCCGTTGCCGAGGTAACGTGCCGCGCGCGCCCGGCCCGGTCCCGCAGCTGGTCCGCGAGCGTCCGGTCCCCGGCCACGGTGACGTGCCCGATCTTGCGGCCCGGGCGCACCTGCTTGCCGTACAGGTGCACCTTCACGCCCGGGTCGGCCGCCATCACGTGCAGGTACCGCCCGTACACGTCGGCGATCGTCGCCGCCGAAGCACGTTCGCCATAACGACCTGCGGCGCGACCGCGCTGGGGTCGCCCAGCGGCAGGTTCAGGACGGCCCGCAGGTGCTGCTCGAACTGCGACGTCGCGGCCCCCTCGATGGTCCAGTGCCCGCTGTTGTGCGGGCGCATGGCCAGCTCGTTGACCAGCAGCGCCGCGCCGCGGATCTCGAACAGCTCCACCGCGAGCAGCCCGGTCACCGTCAGCTCGGCCGCGAGCCGCAGCGCCAGCTGCTGGGCCTCGCGGCCCGGCGGGCCGCCAGCCACGGCGCGGGGCGCCAGCACCTCGTGGCAGATCCCGTCGCGCTGGACGGTCTGCACGACCGGGTAGACGGCGCCCTGGCCGTGCGGCGACCGCGCCGCGAGCACGGCCAGCTCCCGGTCGAACGTCGACGTGCTCCTCGGCCAGCAGCGCGATCGCCGTGGCCGAGCCACCTGCCGCGGCCTCGTCCGGCGTCCCGCATACCCACACGCCGCGGCCGTCGTAGCCGCCGCTGACCGCCTTGAGCACCACCGGCCAGCCGGAGCCGGCCGGCGAACGCCTCGACCGCCGGCCAGGTCGGAGACCGGCGCGTAGCGCGGGCAGGCGCACGCCGAGGGCGGTCAGCCGCTCGCGCATCGCCAGCTTGTCCTGGGTGATAGCGGAGCGCGGCCGGCCCGGGCCGGACCGCCGCCGGCCCGCTCCAGCTCGGCCAGGTGCTGGCCGGGCACGTGCTCGTGGTCGAAGGTGACCACGTCGCACCCAGCCGCGAACGCGAGCAGGTCTTCCAGCCGCGTGTAGTCACCGACCTGCACGTCGGCACAGACCTGGGCCGCGCTGTCGCGCGCCGAGCCCGCGAGCACCCGGAACCCGATGCCCAGGCCGATCGCCGCCTGGCAGGTCATCCGGGCCAGCTGGCCGGCGCCGACCATGCCCACCACGGGGCCAGCGGCCGCGCCTCAGCCTCACCCGTCACGCGCCGTAGCCACGAGGCGCGCGCTGCCGCGCACCTCGACCGGCCCGGCCGCCGGTGCGCACACAAGTGCGCTTCCCGAGGCAAACGCGGCGGCCTAACATCACGGTAACAACTGGTGCTCGCGTCTCGATCTGAGACTCAGCGCGTCTGCCACCGTATGCACCACGGCCCGGCTGACGCGGCGGTAAAGCACCTGCAGCGGCCCGGCCCCGGGGCGTTAGGGCGCAGCCGATGGCAACAGGCGATCAGGATCCCTCGGCGGTCATCACGGACGACGCCCCGCCGGTGTGGTGGTGCGCGAAGGCGAGTACGGCGCCAGCTCTCACCACGGTCGAGCCGGGCGGCGCGGAGTTCATCCCGCTGCACGAACGGCACGGGCAGCCCGATCCAGCTCTTCTGGACGTGGACCTCACCCAACCTGGAGTTCGCCACCGTCTTCGTCGGCGTGCTCGCGGTGGCCGCGTTCGGCCTGAGCTTCTGGCAGGCCGTGCTGGCCATCGTGATCGGCACGGGCGTCGGCGCGCATCACCCAGGGCATCCTGTCCGCGCGCGGGCCCCTGCACGGCGTGCCGCAGATGGTGCTGTGCCGGCTGGGCTTCGGCTACTGGGGCAACGCGCTGTCCCGGCCGGGCTGAACGTCGGTCACCGCGGGCATCGGCTGGTTCGCGGTGAACAGCGTCAGCGGCGCGCTTCGCGCTGAACGCGCTCACCGCACTGGCCGCAAGCTCGCTCTGCCTGCTCATCATCGTGGTGGTCGCAGGTCGTGATCGCGTTCTTCGGCCACAACCTGCGTGCACGCTGTTCGAGCGCTACGCGTTCCCGGTGCTCGCGGTCATCTTCCGTGATCGCGTCCGTCGTCATCCTGACCAAGTCCGCACCCGGCGCCGCGCTCACCACGGCGGCGGGCCCGGCGGGTTCCTGCTCGACGGTCGGCGCGGCGTTCGGCTACGCGGTCGGGCTGGAACCCGTACGCCGCCGACTACACCCGCTACTTCCGCCCGACACCAGCCGGAGGGCGATCGCGCTCGTGGTCGGGCCTGGGCTGTTCCTGTCCTGCGCGGTGCTCGAGATCGTCGGCGCCGCCTCGGCCGACGGTCACCGGCGTGGGCGCCGCCTCGGCCGACCCGACCGGCAGCCTTCACCGGCCACCTGCCCACGGCGCTCGCCGACCTCACCCTGCTGGCCATCGCGCTCGGCGCGGTCTGCGGCGAACGTGCTCAACATCTACTCCGGCGCGCTGTCGTTCACCGCCGCTCGGGCATCAAGCTGCCGCTCGCCCTGCGGCGGGCCATCGTCGGCGCTCGGTCTTCGGCGCTGATCGGCTTCGTCCTGGCGCTGTCACCGGGCTGCACGACGCCGGGCAGCAAGTACGAGAACTTCCTGCTGATCATCGCCTACTGGATCGCGCCCGTGGCTGGCCGTGGTCTTCTGCGACCAGTACCTGCGCCGCCGCACGCGCTCGGCGAGATCGAGCTATGCTCTTCGACCGGCGGCACACCAACTGGGCCGGGCCGGTGGCCGATGCTCGCTCGGGATGGGCGCTGTCGATCTGGCTGTTCTCCAACCAGACCGAGTACGTCGGCGCTGGTTCCCAGCCACGTGCCGGCGGTCGGCGACCTCACGTTCGAGGTGGGCTTCGTCATCACCGCCGTGATCTACCTGACCTGGCACGCGATCACCGACCGCCGCAGGCCGGCGCGCAGCCGCTGGAGTCCGCGCGAGGGCGGGCCGAGGGTAGCACTATGCGAGGTCTACCCTACGCCACGTAGGTCCCGCGGTGCGCACCTCAGGCCCGGGACCCCCCGGGTACGCGAGCTTCAGGCCGGGCTCGGAGACCACCGGCTCGTCGTTGCCGCGGCTCAGCCTGCGGGGAGGAACACGGCGAAGACCGCGGGCTTGGGCCGGACCAGCACCACGTTTCCGCCGTCGGCGGCCGCGATGCTGCGGGCCAGCGCCAGGCCGAGGCCGGTGCCGCCCGGCTTGCCGCTGACGCTGCGCTCGAAGATCCGGGGGCACGAGTTCGGTGAGCACCCCCTTGCCCTCGTCCCGCACCTCGATCACCACCGAGGTTGGCGGTCCGCGACGTGCGGATCGTGACCGTCCGGCGCCGTGCACCAGCGCGTTGTCCAGCAAGGTGGCGATCACCTGCGACAGCGTCCCCGGCTTCCCGTAGGCCCGCAGGTTCTTGTCCCCCGCCACCTCGAGCTTGCGGTTCTTGCGGCGGAACGCCGGGTCCCACTCCACCACCTGCTGCGCCACCACGTCATCGATCGAGACGCGCTTCGCGCGATCCGCCCGCCGGGCTGCGGGTCCGCCCGAGCAGCTGGCTGACCACCTCGGCCAGCCGCTCCGTCTGCACCAGGGCCGCCGCCCCCTCCTCCCGCACGACCGCGGGCTGGTCGGCGGCGGCCACCATCTCCTCCAGCCGCATGGACAGGGCGGTCAGCGGCGTGCGCAGCTGATGCGAGGCGTCGGCGGCGAATTCCCGCTCGGCCGCGAGCATGTCGCTGATCCGCTGCGCCGACCCGTCAGGCCCTCGGCCACCCGGTCGAGCTCCGGCCACGCCGTACCTGCGCCCGAGCGGGCGCGCGTCCCCGGAGCCGAGCCGGTCGGCGGCATCAGCCAGCTCCTGCATGGGGCGGGCCAGCCGCCGGGCCTGGAACACGGCAGGCGCGACCGCCACCCCGACCGCGAGCACGGCCAGCAGGCCGGTCACGACCAGCGCCTCGGTGACGCCCTCGGTCGCCACCGAGTCGTCCGCCACCACCGTGACCCGGAAGTTCTTGGTGACGGCGCGGGCGGTGATGACGTCGCCGGTTCCCGGCGGGCCCCGAACGTGATCGGCGGCCCTCCATCCCGGCTGATGCTGACGAACCTGTCCGGCAGCGAGTGCGCCGCGTCGGCGGCGTCGGTCGGGTCGGGAGGCGAGCCTGAGCGCAGCCGGTTCTGCAGCGTCCTGGCCACGGTGGTGGCGTCGCGCTGCACCAGCTGGTGGGCCGCGCGTTGGTCTGCAGCCGGATCAGCACGAACGCCAGCGGCAAGCCGAACAGCACGACCGCGGTGACCGCCACCGCGAGTGTGGAGAACAGCAGCCGACGGCGCACGTCAGCCTGCTGAAGCGCCCTGCTCACGGCCTAAGTCACCCCGCTCGAACCGGAACCCGACGCCGCGCACGGTGGTGATGTAGCGCGGGCTGTGCGCGTCGTCGCCGAGCTTGCGGCGGAGCCAGGAGATGTGCATGTCGAGCGTCTTGGTCGAGCCCCACCACTTGCTGTCCCAGACCTCCCGCATGATCTGCTCCCGGGTGACCACCTTCCCGGCGTCGTTCACCAGCACACAGAGCAGGTCGAACTCCTTGGTGGTGAGCTCGAGCTCGGTGTCGCCGATCCAGGCGCGCCGGGCATCCGGGTCCACCCGCACCCCTGCACGGTGCTGGTCTCCAGCGCTGCCCCGGCGGAGCAGGGCGCGGACCCGGGCCAGGAGCTCGGCCAGCCGGAACGGCTTGGTCACGTAGTCGTCGGCGCCCGCGTCAGAGCCCGATCACCGTGTCCACCTCGTCCGCTCGCGCGGTGAGGATCAGCACCGGGCACGGACTGCCCTTCCGAGCGCAGACGGCGGCATACTCCAGCCCGTCCAGCTCTGGCAGGCCGATGTCGAGCACGATCAGGTCGAGTCCGCCGGCCATGGCCGCATCCAGCGTGCTCGGGCCCGTCCGCCGAAACGTCGACGTCGTAGCCCTCGCGCCGCAGTGCGCGTGCCAGCGGGTCGGAGATGGAGAGGTCATCCTCGGCAAGCAGAACGCTGGTCATGATCCGATGGTAAGGCGACTTTCAGCTAATTCCAGCGCGCTCTGCAGCATCTGGAGTGAACCTGTCGGCCGCACCGGACAGAATGAGCGCCGCGGCAGGCACTCAGACCGGGGTGACGCCGTGGCGGCGGCGCGGAGAACTGGCGTTCCTTGCCTGCCGCGGCGGCGAACCGCTTGACCAGCTCCGCCCGCAGCTCGCCGGGCTCCACCACGTCGTCGGCGACGAGTTCGGACGCCAGCCGCAGCACATCGATGTCGCGTGTCGTAGGCCTCTGCGCAGCAAGCGTGTCTCCTCCTCCCGGGCGACGGGGTCGTCGATCGCTAGCCAGCTTGTTGAAGTAGACCGCGTTGACGGCGGCCTCGGCCCCCATCACCGCGATCTTCGCGGTGGGCAGGGCGATCGTGGCGTCGGGCTCGAAGCCCGGCCCGGCCATCGCGTACAGGCCGGCGCCGTAGGCCTTGCGCACGACCACGCAGATCTTCGGCACGGTCGCCTCGGACGACCGCGCTGATCATCTTCGCGCCGTGCCGGATGATGCCCTGCCTCTCCACCGCCGTGCCGACCATGAACCCGGGCACGTCGGCGAGGAACAGCAGCGGCACGTTGAACGGCGTCGCAGAGCTGGATGAACCGGGTCGCCTTGTCCGCGCGAGTCGACGAACAGCACGCCGCCCTTGAACATCGGGTTGTTGGCGACCACGCCGATGACCTCGCCGGCCAGCCGGGCGAAGCCGATGGTCAGCTCCCGCGCCCACAGCTGGTGGATCTCGAAGAACGACTCCGCGTCGACCAGGCCCGCGCACGTAGCGGCGCATGTCGAAGGCCTGCCGCTCGCTGGCCGGGACCATCGCCGCCAGGTCGACGTCCTCGGGCCCGGCCGCCGGGCCGCGCGGCGGCGGCTGCCGCCAGCTGGACGGCAGGTAGGACAGGTAACGCCGGACCGCCGCCAGCGCGTCGCGCTCCGAGCCTAGCCAGGTAGTGGCCGCACGCCGGAGACGGTGCAGTGCATCCGGGCGCCGCCCATCTCCTCCAGCGTGGTCTTCTCCCTGACCACCATCTCGACCATCCGCGGGCTGCCCAGGTACATCGAGGCGTTGCCGTCCACCATCGCCACGTAGTCGCAGAACGCGGGGATGTAGGCGCCGCCCGCCGCGGAGGGGCCCGAACAGCGGCGCAGACCTGGGGGATGGCGCCGGACGCGCGGACCTGGCTGTGGAAGATCTTCCCGCGCCGCGCCGGCCGGGGAACATCTCGACCTGGTCGGTGATCCGGGCGCCGGCCGGAGTCGACCAGGTAGATCATCGGGACGCCCGGTCCCGTAGGCCTTCTCGATGATCCGGATGATCTTCTCCACGGTGCGGGCGCCCCAGGAGCCCGCCTTGACCGTGGAGTCGTTGGCCATCAGCGCCGACCGTGCTGGCCGTCGATGCGTCGCGGTGCCGGTGACCACACCGTCGGCGGGCAGCCCGTCGGCCAGCACATTCGCGTAGCGGCCGTCCTCGGCGAAGCTGCCCTCGTCGATCAGCAGCGCGATCCGCTCCCGGGCGAACAGCTTGCAAGGCGGCCGCCGCCGCCTCGTGATACTTGCGCGCACCGCCCTGCTCGATGCGGGCACGCACCTCCGACAGGTCCGAGTGCTCAGCCACGATGGCGACTGTACCACCGGCGGCCCGCGCCGCTTACGCAGCGGCTTTGGAAACCGGGCCGGAAGGTCCGGGCGCTGCAGGCCGTAAGCGGTGAAGAGCCCGGCCTGGCGAGTCCGGCCAAGTAGTCGTCCCTGATCATGAAGGACAGGCGCTCGGGATCGGTGGCCTGCATGATCTCGCCGTGGCCGTTGCGGCGGGCGTACCAGGTGCCGTCGGCTGCCCAGATCCGGTAGGCCATCCCCCAGTGCCAGATCAGCTCATCGAGGCGGGTCGATCCGGCGACGGCACCTCTCTTCTTCCACGGCATCCGACATGGCGACACTCAATAACGAGATAGGCCTTGAGCTGGTTCCTCACCGGAGCAACCCTGGGACCTCTGACTCCGCCATGTGGTCAGTACTTGCACAGAACGCTTGCACAGCACACCTGCACAGAGCACGCTGGCCACGGGAGCCGTCCAGCAGTCACGTCAAGCCGCGGATGGTCCTGGTCCGCGGTAGGCGCGGAGCACCTGGGACAGGCGTCGCGGCCCACGATGCGTTCCGCGGCGGCGGCCGCCTCGATCATCGCCGCCAGGTCGACGCCGGTGCCCACGCCCATGTCCTCGACCATGTGCACCAGTTCCTCGGTGCGCGATGTTGCCGCTCGCGCCGGGCGCGTACGGGCAGCCGCCCGAGGCCGCCCACCGACGCGTCGAAGTCGTCCACGCCCAGCTCCAGCGCGGCCAGCACGTTCGCCAGGCCGGTGCCGCGGGTGTTGTGGAAGTGCAGGTTGAGCGGCACGTCCGGATGGCCGGACCGGAACGCGCCGACCAGGTCCGCGCACCCGGCGCGGCGTCGCCATGCCGGTGGTGTCGCCGAACGAGATGGCGTCGGCCCCGTCCGCGACGCGCCCGGCCAGCGACCGCACAGCACCCGCTCCACCGGCACGTCGCCCTCGTACGGGCAGCCCCAGGCGGTGGCGACGACCACCTGGCAGGTGGCGCCCCGCTGGTGCGCCTCGTCGATCGATCGACCGCGATGTCGTCCAGCGACTGCTCCGTGCCGCGGTTCGACGTTCTTGCGGTTGTGCGTGTCGGAGGCCGACACCACGGCCTCGACCTCGCGTGAACCCGGCGTCAGGGCGCGCTCGCGCGCCGCGCAGGTTGGGCGCGAGCGCCGAGTAGCGGACGGCGGGGTCGCTCGGTGACGCGCCGCCCAGACCTCGTCCGCGTCGGCCATCTGCGGGATCGCCTCGGCCGTGACGAAGGAGACCGCCTCGATCCTGCTCACCCCGGTCGTCGCCAGCTGGTCGATCAGCGCGATCTTCGCGCTCAGTCGGCACCGGAGTCCTCGTTCTGCAGCCCGTCCCGCGGCCCCACTTCGCGCACCGAGATCCGCGACGGCAGATCGGTCATGGCCGCCTCCTCAGCGTGCCCGGCCGTCCCGGCTCACGGTAGCCAGTTCGGTGCGCGCTTCTCGTTGAACGCCGCGATCCCCTCCGGCGGTCCCGGCGACATCGCGGCCTTCCGCCAGGCCGCGTCCTCCACGTCCAGCGCCGCCGCCAGGTCGATCCCGCGCCGTGCCGGATCGCCTGCTTGGCCGCCCGGACGGCGACCGGCGAGTTGGCCGCGATCTGCTGCGCCAGTTCCAGCGCGTGCTGGCCCGCCTTCCCGGTAAGCGCCAGCCAGTCGGCCAGGCCGATCCGCTCCGCCTCGTCCGCCGCGACCTGGCGGCCGGTGAAGATCAGGTCAGCGGCCCGGCCCGGCCCGAGCCTGCGCTGCGCCAGCTGGGTGCCGCCGCCCCGGGCACCAGCCCCACCGTGGTCTCCGGCGGGCCGAACACCGCCGTCTCGTCCGCCACGATCAGGTCACAGCACAGGCGCGAGCTCGCAGCCGCCGCCCAGGGCGTAGCCGTGCACCGCGGCGATCACCGGCTGCGGCAGGGCCAGCACGCCGCCGAGACGCGGCCCGGAACACCTCGCGCTGCGCCAGCGGCCGGCGTCGGACAGGCGGTTGCGCTCCTTCAGGTCGGCGCCGACGCAGAACAGCGCGGTCATCGGCCGCCGACAGCACCACGACGCGGGAACTGGGCTCGGCGGCGAGCTCGGCGCAGGCCTGGGCCAGCCGGGTCGCCATCGCGGTGTCGATCGCGTTCAGCACCTCCGGCCGGTCAGGATGATCTCGCAGACCCCGGCATTGCCCGGCCAGGTGGGGCTGCATCGTGATGCCGATCGCCCCGCTCCAGGGTAGAGCGCACGCGGCCCACGGCATCAGCCCCGTCCACTCGCGGCCGATCGTGAGGCACTGACCACTCCAGCGCCGCCTTGTCCCGTCTGCGCATCCAGCCCGGTTGGCTCCGGGCGCTTATGAAGAGCAGGCCGTGTCCCCGATGCCTGAGGACCATATTTCATTGCAGCAGCAACAGTAAATTATCCGTAAAGCACCTACAGCCACGGCATCAGCGGTTCGGACTACCACCAAGCCACACTCAGGCCGGGCCAAAGAGCGCCGCATAGCAGGCCGGGGATAAGCCAGTGCTCCAGAGCGGGAGGGGCCATGTACAGACGTATCACGCGCAATTTTCGCTGCCGCGGCGGCAGCGCCATAATCGCAACATTCGGGTTGACAGCGGCCGGGACCGCAGGCGCGGCCACGGGCCGGTGGTCTTCAACCATCACTTTGCCGGGTACCACACTGCACTCCAGGGAATTGGCGGTTCCGGTACGTGGCATACGACCCTGCCGGTGAAGGCCTGCCGGATCGCCCCCAGCAAGAACCCGGCCGCCCAGATTGAGCTCTACGGGCGGCACAAACTGGTCCGCGCTCATCGCGGTCCTCTGCAACGGCGGTGTGAGCGGCGTTGGCTTCTTCGACCAGAAGTCCTCCACCACCCACACTCAGGCTGCTTTCCGGTTGTCGCCACGCGTCGGTGACCGCCTGAGAGTCAGCATCAAACGCAACGTGCCCGGTCACCAGGATTCCTTCACGTGCCACCAACCTCCGCACAGGACGGAGCCAGACGGTGCCTTGTGACCACGTCCACGCGCGGTGGTATATCACCACGCTTTCGTGGGGTCCGTCGTCAGGCACAACGCCGATGTGATGCCACTCGCAGGCCACCAACAAACTGCTGTGGAGTTTCGGTAACACCCGCGTGGTCACTTACGGCGGCATCCTCGGCACTCTCACTGGACCGTGGGCGACGGTCAGGAAATCGATCGCACCGCCGGGGGCATCACGGTGATGTTCCCCGGCAACCTGTCGTCCAGCGGCACCAGGTTCAGCACTTTCTTGCACGCCGCCGCCTGATCCCGCCCGATCATGTGCCCCGGTAGCAAGCCCGGGGCACATGGCCGTCGTGCGCCGCCGCGGCAGGCAGAAGCGCTCACACGACTCGTCCCGGCGAACCCCGCATGTGACGGCGCCAGTTGCGATCAGGTGCCTGGCTCCTCCCTGGCCAGCCGGGCGTGCTCGTCCTCCACCAGCTGGAACAGGGTGGCCTGCACCTTCTCGACCTGCGGGATCTCGGTCAGGACGAGCTGCCCGTGCTCACCGGCCGACTCGACCACGAGCTAGGCCGCAGCCGAGCAGCCGGTCGATCAGCCCGTGCGAGAACAGAGACGTCGCTGATCCTGACCAGCGGGAAGTCACGGCCGGACCGGGACAGGATGCCCTCGCGCAGCCGGAGGCGGCGGGTGGTGAGCTCGTAGGTGGTGGTCTGCCAGCGCAGGAACGGGACACCGAACCAGGCCACCGCCGCCACCACGGCCAGCACGCCGACCGCGATCCGGCCCGAGTCGGCGTGAGGAACCCGGCGGGATCATCAGCAGCACCACCGCCGCGGCCACGGCGACGAGCAGCAGGATGATGGTGGGCCGCAGGAGGATCTTCCAGTGCCGGGTGGAGAAGGAGGACGGTGCGCTCCCCTCCGACAGCTCGGTGTCGTCGGCCATGGCCGACATGCTGGCACGTAGCGCGGGGAAATGCCCAGCTCATCCGGCCGCCTGGCGGCGCCGCGCCCCGCAGGTGGACGACGTCGCCCGCGCTGACCTGGACCAGGTAGCGGGCTGGTGCGGATTTCAGGCGGCCGGTCGCGTCGATCTTAAGCCGCCGTGCCGGTCAGGTGCTGGCCGCTGGGCAGCATCACCGTCACCGCCGCGCCCACGGTGCCGCTGCGGCGCAGGTATTCCCCGCGCAGCCCGCAGCCGTCGGCGTCGCCGGGATGGGGCTGGTCAGCCAGGCGCTGGTACCAGCGGGCCAGCTCGTCCAGCACGGCGGTGAGCAGCCGTTCGCGCGTATCCGCCCCGGCCGAGGCCCCTCCGCGGGCCCGCTCCCGCGCCTTCGCCGCCCTGCTGCCGCGCCTCGCCGCCCGCGCCCGCCGCCGCTGCCCGCGCGCCTCCGCCAGTCCTGCCGCGGCCTCCCGCGCCCCCGCGCCATGAGCAGCGAGGTCGCGGTGGGCACGGGCAGCTCGCCGCGCTGCTGGAGGACGTTGATCCCGGTCCCGATCACGATCGCGTTGCCCGATCGCTCGGCCAGGATCCCGGCGATCTTGGCGTCATCGGCGAGCACGTCGTTCGGCCATTTCAGCCGGGCGTCCACCCCGGCCGTCTGCTCCAGCGCCGACGCGACCGCGACCCCGGCCAGCAGCGGCAGCCAGCCCAGCAGAAGTTGGCATAGGCACGGCCGGAGCGCAGCAGCACCGAGAAGGTGAGGGCGCGCCGCGGCGGGCTGATCCAGCGCCGCCCCATCCGGCCGCGGCCCGCGGTCTGCGCCTCGGCCACCAGCACCAGGCCCTCGTAGGCGCCCGAACGCGCCTCGGCCAGCAGGTCGGCGTTGGTGGACCCGGTTTCCTCCACCACCCTGACCTCGCGCCACAGGCCTGGCCGCGGTGCCAGCGCGCCCGTTCAGCCGGGCCGCGTCGAGCAGCCTGCGTCCTTCGTCGCGGGGCAGCGAATCCGTCGTCATCACCCAGGGTTGCCGTTCGCTCGATAGCGTCATGGCTCCGGCCCGCCGCTGGGCCGAGGGGCCGCAGACCAGGCTAAGGGTGCCGGGCGTGGTCCGCGCCGCCGACCCGGCTGCACGGGCGTACCGGAGCCCCACGCGGCAGGCGGACCTGACCTGAGCGGCGGGATCCCGTGGCAGGATTTGGAGGTGTGAGCCGAGTATCCGCCGCGCTGGTCAGCCCTGGGCAGGCACCGTCTGTTCGCCGCCGCGTTCGGGCTGGGCCTCGTGGCCAGGCTGATCACCATGCTCGGCTTCCCGCCCGCGATCTGGTTCGGGGGCGACTCCGCCTCGTATCTGTCCACCGCCCTGTACCACGCCCCCGGCACCTCCCGGGTGTCCGGGTACGGCGTGGTCCTGTTCGTGCTCAAGCCGTTTCACAGCTTCGCGGTGGTCACCGCCGTCCAGCACCTGATGGGCCTGGCGGTGGGGGTGATGATCTACGCCCTGCTCCGGCGCTACGGCCTGCCCGGCTGGGGGCGACGCTGGCGGCGCTGCCGGTCCTGCTCGACGCGTACCAGATCGAGCTTGAGCACGAGATCCTGCCCAGCGCCACGTTCGGCTTCCTGATCATGGTGGCGGTCACCCTCACCTTGTGGTGGCGGCGTGAGCGCCCGCTGTGGGCCACGGTCGCGGCGGGATTCGCTGCTGGCCGCGGCAGCCACCCTGTGGCCGGTCGGGCCTGCCGGTCGCTGATCGTGTTCCTGCTGTACCTGGCGGTACGCCGGGTGGGCTGGCGGGCGTTCAGGGGCGGCCGCGGCCGCGCGGGCGCGATCCCGCTCGCCGGTTACGTGCTGTGGTTCCACAGCCACTACGGCCGGTACGCCTTCAGCAACAGCGACGGGATCTACCTGTGGTCGCGGACGATGACGTTCGCCAACTGCGCCGTCATCCGGCCGCCCGCGGATGAGCTGGTCGCTGTGCCCGCGCCAGCCGGTGGCGCAGCGGTAAGCCGCGTCCACCTTCATCTGGGAGAAGCAACTCGCCGCTGAACAGCGTGCCGGGCCCGAAGTTCTCGGTCCACAAGAACGCGCTGGCGATGAACTTCGCGCTGCGGGCGATCGCCGCCCAGCCGGGCGGCTACCTCGCGGACGTGCTGCGTGACGTCTCCCTCACCTTCTACTGGAACAACCCGGATCGCAGAGCGCCGGCCATGGCCGACCGGTACGAGTTCGCCTACGCGACCACGCACTGGATCTCCCCGGCTACCTGCTCGCGCCCGGCCGTACCGTCGCGTCCGACCAGCTCAGGTACGGCGGGGTGACCTCACGCAGGGCGGTCGAGCCGTTCGCCGCGTGGATGCGTGGCTACCAGCGTTTCGCCTATCTGCCGGGCGCGCTGCTGGGAGTCCTGCTGCTGGTCGGCCTGGGCGGGATCGTCCGGAGCTGGCGCGGCGGCGGGTTCCGGCGGCTGGACGGCTGGGGCGGGCCCGGCCTGTTCCCCTGGGCGGCATCGGTCACGCCTGCTGGTGGTGCCGGTGATGACCGCCGACTTCTCCGAGCGCTACGCCCTGATCGCGATGCCGGTGATCTGCCTGGCGGCCGCGCTCGCCTTCGCCCCGCGCGACCCAGGCGCCCCCACGGCAGGCGGCCGCCCCGGCGCCAGGGACTGCCCGCCCGGCGCCTGGGAGCCGCGCCCGGGGCCGCCGGCGGCCCCGTGCCGTCAGGTCCCACGCGGCCCCAGCGAGGCCGGCTGCGCCCGGCACCGAGCACGCAGCCGACCCTCCGGGCGGCCTGCGCGCTCGCCCGGCAGCCGCCGCCTCGGCCTGCCGCCTGGCCAAGGACGCCCCGAGGCGAAGGCGAGCACCCCGCGAGCCACCCGCGCCGCCGGCCAGGACCGCGCAGGTCACGACGGCCGCGTGGGCGGACAGCTTGCCAGCCGCCCGCCGCCTGCGGCGGCAGCCGCCCGGCCGGGTTCGGGTAGAGGGTGCCGAAGGTCGCGACGCCGAAGCCACCAGCGCGAGCGCTGGTTGGCGTCACGACGACGACCCCGGTCGCGTCATGACCGCGTCGGCCGCCCGGGACCCGCATCAGCACTGGCGGTCATCCGGCGGGCTGAACGAGGCGGCCATGTCCTAGCGCCCCGGTCGCCGCCGTCGCGCAGGGTGGGAGCCGGGCGCCGCCCAAGTCCCGGCCGCCCCGCAGCGGGAGCGCCAGCGCGAGACGGAGGCCGGCCGCGTTGGCCGCGAAGCCGCCGGTGATCAGCGCCAGCTGGCTGCCGCCGATCCGCCGCTGCCGGGGCCGGGGCCCGACGCGGGGCGAACGCAGGCCCGGCGGGGGCGAGAAGGTGAGCCCGCATGCAGCCGACTCGCCCAGCCCGCCCTGCAGGTGCGGAGGGCCAGCGTGAAAGAAGAAGCCGCCGAACACGGCCAGGACCGCGAACAGCGCGGCGAGGCCATGGCCGCGCCCGGCGGCCGCAGCGCCCGGCCGGGGAGTCAGGGGCGACCCGCCCGCGCGCCGCCAGCCGCCGCTCCACCACAGGCGAAGGCGGCGAAGCTTCGAACGCTGGCCGCCGGGCACGGCTAGGTGGGCCAGTGTTCGGACTGCTAGCACCAGCGGAGCCTGGGCCAGGACGGCCGGGGTCGGATGGCGAGCGCTGGCGGGTCAGGCCACGGCCCAGCCCATGACCACCACCAGCCTGGCCGTGCTCAAGCCGTCCCCGGCACCCGGGTGGTGGTGTACACGCCCGCCGACGAGGTCACCCACGGCAGGCGGCCCGCCGCGCTGCACTGCGCGGCGGAGGGCGCGGACGCCCGGTTCCCCTGCTGGGGCTCCCACCAGCTGGCAGCGAGGCCGAGCTGGGGCAGGCGGCCCTCTATAAGCGGGCGAACAGCGTACGTAGCTGG
>ERZ1370068.7839-contig-6732_pt1 | contig 35693 bp, 61 predicted proteins | sample MGYA00561227_ERZ1370068 | MGnify/ENA primary metagenome ERZ1370068 (study PRJEB38410, sample SAMEA6850437) | metagenome | study: Metagenomic assessment of the ecological functions of the soil: analysis of the soil microbiota associated with the... | reverse complement strand
AACATCTGTGGAAATACTGGTTTAAGGATCTCCGGTGTCGGGTTTAATAAATCCCATCGCGATGCGTGTGTATTTACTTGAATCATCTTCACTGGTATAAAGTGATCCCGCGCCAATGAATGTAGGCAGCTTTTATGATTTATCACCTCCCCGCGAAACATCCCGGCGTCCATCTGCTCCAGCGGGTCAAAATATGGTGAGTGAACCCCATTTCCAAGTGAAATTATGGAACTGTTAACCTCAAGATAACTCTGAGCTTCATCAGAGAAAGCAAAACAGAGATTTTTCTGAAGTGAATAGATTTGCTTGTAGAGAGATCTGGTGAACTAAGAGGACTGGGCCTACAAAATATGATGGAGGTGACGCTTGTTTGAAAAGGTGCTATCTGGTATCAGGATCGAACTTGTATGGACTTGAACTGCCCAAACAGGGTATCTTCCCGTCAATCCATCCAGGGCTGGTTATCTGCGGCCACCCGGAATGGCGTTTAGCAATTCTGCTACTGACTTGTGCCTTGGTAAATTAGGTTCTGAAAAGCAATGGGAAACTGATATTCTGGCTTGAAACATGCTGAAAAGTGGAGTCGATCCAGCAGCCATGCCGGGTAATGGGATCATAATTCACTGTATCGACCATGGAAGCTTCAGATCAAACCAAAGTATATAAAGAAAATCGTGAGCGATATAGAGAAGGGCGGAAAACTGATCGTTACATGGAGTCGATCCCGGTTGATTCACGACCACATAAAAAGATCGACTTCACCGCATAAGAGCGGTGGTGAGGCAGGATCTCCATTCTTTAACATCTGACAAACAGATAACCCGTTTTTGGTCAGAAAAGGCTGTCACGTTGTATACTTGGTATCTTCAGCTTTTATCGGAGGTGGAGAACCGATTTCGGTCTGGCTGGAGCTTGTCAGTTGATGGACGAGTATATACTTTAATAATCATCACTTATGGTGGTAACTGGTTTCCTCGCAAGCGCGAAACGCCATTCCAGCAGATCCTCGAATCTTTGATGGTGCTGATATCTTCGTCTTCCCAGTCTGGTGGGATCGCCGCTTTCTGACGCGGTCCATATCTGGTCTCGTTGAGGCCGCATTTTAAGGTGACCCTGACTGTTCATAGTGATTGATGCTTGTCTGATCTGATAAGATTTAAAGTGGAGATAATAAAGTTACTGGGATCCAATGGTATAGCTGAGAGAACCAAAGCCGTGTGGGCTTATAAAAGGCATTTCCACTTATGGAGAGGCTGAACCTGATGGACGCTTGTTCTAATTTGTTTGTCTGACTCAGCTGTGGTGGCTTGGACTAGAATATCAACATCCTGAGTTTCATGAGTAATGTGGTCGTTTAACCTGGGTGAGCTTCATCGGAGTTCAGGGGCAGCGCTATCGAGTTTCAGCCGCCGATATCAGTGCAGCCCAGGATGCCGTGGTGCGCCTGCTCGGCTGAATCGCACCAGAGCTGCCATGATACAGCCTGATGATGAGTCATGAACAAAGTGACGCTACTCAAACCGCGATGGTCGCTTCGAGCTGACCGCACGCAGGCGGTGCTGGAGCGGCCGGTACAGTTTCGGTCCCGATGATAAGAATTGAGCCGGCTTTCCGGAAATCGAACTGATGGAAGTATACCGGCCCGCACCTGGCTGCGGGTAGTTGTGCGCCCGGGTCCGCTGAGACATTATGCGCCGAATGCCGAGCTATGGTCGCGCCGCACGTCGTCGTCGGTCAAAGAGATCTCGGCCGCTGGTGATCCTGACCCCAGACCTGGTGATCAGTATCCGACCGTAAACGAATTTGTCGCGGATTGATAGCGCGGGCGTATCTTTGAGCCGCTCGGCATGGAATACCGCCGAGTAATTTCAACGGCTGCGCGATCTACAGGGCGCGTCGGCGCCTCGTATGTGGAAAGGAACCGGCTTCTGAAGACCAGGAGGATGCTATGCCGCACCAATTGTTGACGATCTCGCATCACGTCGCGTGGATCACGTTGCATTACCCGCCGGCCAACGTGCTTCAACCTCTCCGTGCTCAAGGAGCTGGAGCACGTTCTGAATGAGGTAGAGGAGGACGAGTATGTCCGAGTCGTAATCGTGACCGGTACCGGACGGTTTTTCTGCGCGGGGGCAGATGTGCATGAGTTGGCGCACCTCACGACCGTGCATAGCGGCTTGGAGTTCGCTGTTCGTGGACAGGCACTGCTCAGCCGCATCGAACGGTCGGAGAAGCCAGTTCTTGTGGCCATCAACGGCACTCTCGCGTCGGCGGTGGGCTCGAACTGGCTCTGGCCTGCCACACTTCGGTGGCGGCAGCCGGGGCGTTGCTGGGGTTGCCTCGAAATCAAACTCCGGTCTCATTCCTGGTTTTGGCGGCGACCAACGGTTGCCGCGAGTCGTTGGGGCTTCCAAAGCGGCGGAAATGATTCTGACAGGCGAGAGCCTGTCCGCGGAGGAGGCGCTCGAATCGGCCTCGTCAGCCGAGTCGTACCGCCACATGAATTACGCGGCACAAGCTGAGGCCATTGCAGCCTCGATTGCGGCGTGCGGAAAGACCGCCGTCGAAGCGGCGTTGCATGCGATCAGAGGGGGCTCGACATTCCGCTGTCCGGAAGGGTTGGCCAGGGGAGGCGGAATTGTTCAGCCCGCTTATGTGTGACGTCCGACAAGACGGCGGCCGTGCAGACGTTTCTCAACAAGCGGCAGCCGAGGTTGGCCGAAAGGATGCATCGATTCGTGAATCGTCAGGCCTTCGGCGAGCTTCCCTCGACAAGCTCGGAGCCTGAACGTGTCAGAAGCTAGTCGCGCTGCGTGAACCGGACGGTCTGAAGGGAGGCTAGAGATCAGGAGGGAATAACCGATGCTCGCCGCTCGCTTGAGTCGGTATTGCCAATCCTTTGCTACGATGACCTGCCTAGTCTTGTGGTGCACGAAGTGAAGCGGCGGGTTCTGGACAGTCTGGCTGTGCGCTTGAGCGTGGAACGCGCCGCCCTGCCGGATCGCGCGCCGGGTCGGTCAATCTGTTCACGTCGCCGCCGGCGCGACGCGCATGTGGGGGACGAATCATAAAACGCTGCCTGAACTGGCCGCATTCGCCAACGGCGCGCCTCGTCCGCTATCTGGATTTCAACGATACATACCTCGCGAAGGAACCCGCGCACCTGTCAGACAACATTGCAGCCATCCTTGCGGTCGGAGAGGCCTCTCGCGCCTCCGGCCAGCGCGTGATTCAGGCGATTGTGCTCGCCTATGAACTCCAGATGCCGCTTCTGTGACGCAGTGGCCCTGCGGCCGCGCGGCTGGGACCATGTGACCTACGGCCCCTTTTCCACCGCCCTCGCCGCCGCTAAGGTGATGAAACTCTCAGATGCCCAGACGCTGCAGGCCATCAACCTTGCCGGCGTCGCGAATATTGCGCTCCGGCAGACGCGGGTCGGGAACCTTTCCATGTGGAAAGCCTGCGCCTTCTCGAATGCCGCGCGCAATGGGGTGTTTGCGGCCATGCTCGCGCGGCGAGGGATGACGGGCCCCTCTCCGATTTTTGAAGGTGAGAAGGGGTTCATGAAACTCGTTTCAGGACCGTTTACGCTTCCGCTCTTTGAGGTGAAATGGGACTGCCCGACGCAGTGCCGTTCAAAATCCTGGATACCTATATCAAACAGTATCCCGTGGAGTATCACGCACAGACGGCAGTGGAAGCCGCCCTGGCGATCCGAGAGGAGTTGCTGAAAGTAGAAGGAATCGATGGGCTTGCGGGCTATGACAGACGTCGAAATCGGCAGCTACGATGTCGCCATTGAAATCATCGGGCGCGATGCTGAAAAGTGGCATCCTCACACGAGAGAAACCGCCGATCACAGCTTTCCCTACTGCGTGGCCGTCGCCCTGCTGGACGGGAAGGTCACGCTGCACTCGTTTGATGTCACACGTCTCACCGACCCGGCCGTGGTTGGGGTGATGCAGAAGGTGCGTGTCGTTCAGCAGCACGGAGTTCGTCGGCCGCTATCCGCACGCAATGCCCACGCGCATCACCGTGCGGACGAACGCGGGGAAAGAGTATGTCAAACAGGTGGACTCATCCTCTCGGCCACCCCAAGAACCGGATGTCCGACCACGAAGTCGAAGACATGAGTTCCCGCCAGTTGGCGGCGGGGAAATTAGACCGAACGCGCGCGAAGAAGGTGATCGACTCTGTCTGGAAGCTCTGACCGGGTGAAAGATATCAGTGCGGTGATGCCGTTATTGAAGATGCACCGAAGGAATTAGCATGCACCTTCATCATCCCATTGCCAAAGCGCGGCGTCTGCGCGAGCTGCTTGATAAACGGACCGTCGTCCTGCCCGGAGCGTTCAACGCGTTAACGGCCATGCAGATCGAGCGTGCCGGGTTCCAGGCTCTGTACGTCTCAGGTGCCGGTCTGTCGGCCACACGAGGATTGCCGGATATCGGCTTGTTGTCCCTAACGGAGGTGGTCTCCGATGCCGCCACCATTACCAAGGCCGTGGCGATCCCGGCAATCGTGGATGCTGATACGGGGTTTGGCCCCCTCTCGCGGTCATGCGTGCCGTGCAGGAATTCGAGCAGGCCGGGCTGGCAGGGATGCAGATCGAAGATCAAGTGCTGCCCAAAAAGTGCGGGCATCTTCCGGGAAAGCAATTGGTTTCGACGCGCGAGATGGTCAGCAAGATTTGTGCGGCAAACGACGCACGACGAGATCCTGATTTCTTCATTGTCGCGCGTACGGATGCGCGCGCCGTTGAGGGATTGGAGGCGGCAGTGCGACGGGCACCGGGCCTATATCGATGCCGGTGCCGACGCGATTTTCCCGGAGGCGCTCGAGTCTGCCGACGAATTCCGTTTGTTCGCCCGGCAACTCGCCAAGGAGGGCGTGGAAAGCGACCGCTGGTCGCCAACATGACCGGAATTCGGGAGGACCCCTTACCTCAGCGTTGGCGAGTTTGAAGATCTCGGCTATCGGCTGGTGCTGTTCCCCGTCACGGCCCTCCCGGATGGCAACGAAGGCCATCGAGCAGATGCTGCTCGGAGCTGAGAAATCCATGGTTCGCAGCGGGCGCTGATAGATCGAATGCATACTCGGCAACAACTGTATGACCTGCTCAGGTACGGCGGAGTATGAGCAACGAGATCGACAATTTCGCCTCGACGGATGAAGGCCATGGCAAGGGTTGATGCGACACTCACTCCACCGTACAGCCCGGGACTCGAGGGAGTCCTCGCCGGGGAAACGGCGGTGTGCCAGTGTGGATGAAGGCGAAGGGGGCTGAGATACCGCGGGTACGCGGGTCAGCGATTTGGCAAACAATGTCCTGCTTCGAGGAAGTGGCCTATCTCCTGCTCTCTCGGCGAACTGCCGACCCGCAAGGAGATGAAGGATTTTGCGGCGCAGTGTACGGCACAGTCCCTCTTGCCAGGTCCTGTCGAGGCATTCCTTGGCGTGGTTCCTTCTGCTGCGCATCCGATGGACATTCTCAGAACCAAGCGTCTCGCTGCTGGGCATGACCGATCCGGATGCCTCCGACAGTTCTCATGACGCAAATGGTCGTAAAGCGATCCGACTGGTTCGCACAAATCCCGCTCCTCATCGCGACGGCGCATCGGCTCGCGAACGGCAAACGCCCCGTGAGACTCCAGTGCTGGTCTGAGCTTCGCCGAACAGCTGCTCTTCCCGCTGACCGACCGGCGAGGTCGATGACAGGGCCAAGGCCATGGCCCACGTGCTCGATGTGTCGCTCACGCTCTATGCCGAGCACGAATTCAATGCCTCTCACCTTTCGCGGCCCGCGTGACCGCGTCGACGATGACGGATCTGTATTCGGCCATTACCTCAGCGATCGGCACAGCTAAAGGGCCGCTCCATGGTGGAGCTGAATCGAGGCCGTTGCCGTGAGATGTTCTCGAAATCCAAAGTCGCGAGAGAGCAGAGCGATGGTGCGGGAAGTGCGCGAGCACAGAAACGCCGGATCATGGGCTTCGGCCATCGTGTGCTGAGAGCTACGGCGACGCTCGTTCGGCCATCATGCAACAGCACGCCAATCCGCTGAGCCGGATCTGCGGCGACCTTCGTTGGGTACGAGATCTCGACCATCGTCGATCGCGTCATGCAGCAGGAGAAAGGTCTCTATCCCAACCTCGATTTCTCATACGGCGGTCGCCTATCTCCTGATGGGCATTCCGCGAGCGCTCTACACATCGGTATTTGTCTGTTCGCGCATCACCGGCTGGTGCGCGCATGTGATTGAACAGCAGGATCACAACCGGCTGATTAGGCCCCGCGCGCGCTATACGGGGCCGACGACGAGAGAGTATGTCCCCATTGACGGCCGCCGATGACCATATTGCGCAGGCGCGGCAGCTGGACGGTCTCTACCCCACGCTGCCGTGGAGTTCGTTCGCCGACTTTTTCAAGTCCCGGATCTATGGATCACTGTCTTGGCCGATCGACCGTTTCTCATCTACTACGACGGTGACCGGCAACGCCACTGTACGTACAGCTACACCGAGTTCGGTACAATGGTCCAACGGGCAGTCACCTTCCTCCATGACCAGGTCGGGCTCCGGCGCGGGGACCGTCTGGCGATCGATTTTGTTCAATCATGACATCACCGTAGTGCTGTATTTTGCCGCCTGGAGTTCGGGCATCACGGTCGTCCTGATTAACGTCGATGAGCCCACGGAGAAGATGCGCTTTATCCTGGAGCATTCAGAAGCCTCGGCAGTGTGCTGTTGGCAGAGCTACGTTGGAAAAAGTGAACGGTCTTCAGCGAGATCTGGCCCGCCTTACGGCATGTGGCTGTGGTGAAGGGATGACGGCTTCGATGGAGAACAACATTCTAAGTGGTGAAGGGCGAGATGAACGCCAAGCGCATGCCCCGGCTATACTTTCATGGCGGTTCGTTGCAAGGACGAAGCGCTCTTTGGTGTAGCTGCGTCCGGGACCACGGGACAGTCCAAAGGGGTGGTCCCGACGGTGGAGAATCTCTGATCGACGCCGACGCGATTGCCGACTGGCACCATCTTTGGCCTGAACGATCGCTTGATGTGCGTGCCTCCGATCCACCTATGTGAACGGAATCGTGGTGACCCTTGTCACCCCCTTCTATTGCAAGGGCAGCACGGTTCTGAATCGGAAATTCAAAAGCGATACGCTTTTGGAAGAGACTCGCACGAGGATCATGTCACCTGCGTGAGCGTCGTTCCCATCATTGCCTCGAGCTTTCTCCCCGATGCGAATGGAAGACCTTCATCCTTACCGACTCGACCGTTTCAAAGCGATTCATCTGCGGCGCGGGACCGTTGCTGAAAGACACCGCCATGCGCTTCGAGGATCGATTTCACTTTCCGATCCTCCCATGGCTATGGATTGTCGGAAACGACTCTGCTATGCGTGCTTCCTGCCGGACGATTCGTCGCGCGATGAGCATTGCCACTGGCTCCGAGACTATGAGTTTCCCTCTATTGCGTGCCGATGCGGCCCAACGTGATGACCATCCTCAACGAACATGGACAGCCGCTACCGGAAATGTCGCGAGGAGATTTGCATCCGAGGCGGGACCGTCTGCGCCGGATACTTCAAGCGGGGCGACGCCAATGAGGCCGCATTCAAATGGGGCTGGTTCCGTTCCGGTGACGAGGGATTTTACGCGCTGAGACACGCAGGGGCGACCGTTTTTCTTCATTTCAGGCCGCTTAAAGGGAATTGGATCATTCGAGGCGGTGTGCAAATATCTCCCCCTCGAGATCGACGATGCGTTGAGGAGTCATCCTCTTGTTCAATCTCGCCATGGCCGTTCCGCCTCGAACACCGCTACTATGGGGGAAGAGATCGCGGCCTACGTAGTCCCACGAGACGGCGCCGCGCCACCGACGGAGGCGGAACTGCTGGCGCACTGCCGTCGAGTATTCCCCTTTCGAAATGCCCAAGGTCATTGTGTTCGGGCAATGAGGGTCCGTACACCCTGACCGGCAACCCAAACGTCTGAGTTGAAAACCCGCCTCGCTTCCACCTTCGCGGCCTATCGAGATCATCAATTCAAGGAAGCCTAGTAGGGCACCACGTCCGAGAACCCCTATGGGAATCATCAGGTCCGTTGATGAGCGGGTCCGGTGTGAGTTCGAATTCTCACTACTATGGGCATGACGAGAGTCTGGCCCATCTGCTGTATTGATCTCAGCCGTTCGGACCCAGATCGGGAGGCCGACCACCTCCACCTGCATCTGATGCCTCTCATTGAGCTATCACAGGCGCGATTTAATAGCACTTGACCAACCGGTGCCTTTGGGCGCTAGATAAGATATTCATCTATTTAGGTCGAGAAGAAGGAGGGAGCGTAATGGCGCTGCTGATTACCGACGAATGTATCAACTGTGGAGCCTGTCTGCCAGAATGTCCGAACGAGGCCATCTTCGAAACTCGCGGCGACGCGGAAACGAAGGAAATCATGTGGGCGACGGCCAGGGAGTCGGAGATAGTATATATGTGATTACGCATGACCGCTGTACCGAGTGTGTCGGACATTTTGACGAACCTCAATGCGCGGTGGTCTGTCCGGTCGACAATTGCTGCATTTCTGACCCTGCCTATCCGGAAACCACGGATGTCTTGCTGGACAAGGCGAAGAAACTCAATCCTGACAAGTCTATCGATCCGGCAAAAGTGTGGAGCGGCGTGCGGAACTGATCGTTACTTCGAGGTACCGCGCCACGTTTAGAATGCTGAAAACGCCGCCTGTATAGCGTTCGCGGATGATGTACGAAGAGAAGATTAACTTGTTTGCCTTGGCATAACAAACGATCACTCATGGCTGATAAAATTCCAAAAGTAATTTCTAATGCAACTGTCATTAAGGTTTTAGCTAAAGTCTTTGCTTTCCAAGCCATCGAGATCAGCCTATTGCGTTCACATGCTGGAATATCAGATGCCAATTGGAAAGCCCTCAAGACCGAAGCCTTTAAGAAAACCTACGCGAAGCAACGCTCTTTTTATGAAGATCGCTTGACGGGTGCGTTCGCTTTGGAGCGCATTTCCCAGTCTGAACGCGAGACAAGACTGCTCGAACTCTGGCTAAAACAGAGTGAGGATTCTCCCAAAGACGAACCCTGAACCAGTGCTCTCCAGCTGCAGCTCGCAGACCGGAGAACCAATTGTGCTCATTTTGTGCTCAACTCCACCTCACTCCAACGGGTTCTACCCTCGATATCACGGACCGGTTGAGTTAAGAGTCGTTGTCCCTGTTGCTGCATGTCGAGTCTTCGTCTCTGACGCGGATTGTGACACCGCTCGATATAGTCAAAGATATCGGCCCTGGCGTCGGCTCTGTCTGGTCCTGTTGTCGATTCACGCGCGTTCGCGTTTGAGCACCCCGAAGAAGCTTTCGGCTGCGGCGTTGTCCGCGCAGCTCCCCACCGCACTCATGCTGCAGATGACCTGGTGGCTTCCAGAAACCGTTGGTATTCCTCCGAGGTGAATTGACAGCCCCGATCCGAGTGCAGAATAACCGGGGTACGGCCAGGTCGCTGCCACAAGGCCATCAGCACCGCTTGGACGACGAGCTGGCGATCCTGACGCGGACTCATCGACCAGCCCACCACGAGCCCCGAATACAAAGCCAGCACGACACAGAGGTACACCCAATGCTCGGCCGTCCGAATGTAGGTGATATCCGTGACCCATTTGGTGTTGGGGGCTGTCGCGTTGAAGTCTCGCTCCAGATGATTGCGGGTCCCATGCGGCCGGACCCCGGAGCGTTTCTTCCGCCACCGCCGTCGCTGGGGCACGCCGTATAAGCCCGCCCGACGCATCAAGCGCGCCACCCGGTGGCGGCCACACCGCTCCCCAGCGTAGCGCAGGTCTTCCCAGATGCGCGGCTCCCTACGATCCCGTCCTGGTCGGCATGCAACGCCCGAATCCGCGTCAGTAACCGGGCGTTCTCCTGCGTGCGTGCACTCGGCGCCCGGGTCGCCCAGCCATAATAGCCACTGGACGAGACCCGCAAACACCGACACATCATTCGGATGGGAAACGCCTCGCGGCACCGTTGGATCATCCGATACTTCATCGCGACGCGCTCGCGAAGAACGCTGGCCGCTTCTCGCAAAAATCCCGCTCCTTCGTGACGCGCGCTAACTCCCGCCGCAACTGACTCAGCTCCTCCTCCCGAGGTCGACCCTGGCCGGGAAACGCTTGGGCCGGTGTCCGACGCACACTCGCGCCGCCAGCGCCCGAGCACCGTTGGCCCCAATCCCCGAGGTTCCGCCGCGATCTGACTCACGCTGTACACCGGGGGATTCGAGCATCGCCACCGCTTCACGCTTGTACTCTGCTGAAAACCTCCGCCTCTGTGCCATGACACCCCTCCTGGCTCATGATGAGCCTTAACCAGGTGTCCGTAAAAGTGGGGCAGGACCCCTGCCAGAAAATTCTCACGCATACATCTCAAAGATTCTCCAGAGACTCTTTGTTAACCGGACGACCTTACCCCACACCTTGTCCTGTTTCGTTAATAGAAGGTTTTCATACACGGGGTTCAGCAGGATGGATGTATGTGGTGGCTTTCGAAATATTCGATTTGTCTGAAGAGAGTAGTTTCTGGGTGCCCGCCCGGACGATGGACAATGACATAGTCTCCAGGCTTCCACTCTGCAATCTGGATCCACAAAAATGATCTGCCCCTCCTTGAACAGGGTTCCCATCGGAGTCATCCCTTACTTTCAAGGCGACGGTGCGTTTCCCGGAAATGTCTCGTCGTATCGATCATCGTTTCGGCGTGGATGACATCAGGGAAGGTTTTTGCTTGTGATAATCCGATCCATTTGATGCCAGTCCAGCAGCGGAATCTTCCGAATGAGGCCAGCAGCCGACTGAAGAGTGCGATCTGATAGATTAAGTATCATTATTGAGTGTGTCGACCCACCTGTCTGAAGTACGTCCATATCTACCCGAAAATACCTCGCAAGTTTTTCCCATATGGCAGAGTCTTTAGGAAATTTATCGGCAAGAATATTTTTGAGCGTTCGCAGGGAAACGCCAATGGCCGAGGCCAATTCCTTTTCCGTCATCCTTCCCCTAATTCTCTAAGAATAAGGCCTTTCGCGTTCACAGTTTGGACTCCAATCGATTCCTCACGCAAAAATCGACCACCCGGTACACCAAAGGAAAGGGCTGCATCATAAAAAGATTATTCTGCATTGCGCGGTAAAGCAAGAGGAGCGACGGTGAGGGCGTACCAAGGAGGGCAGGGCCTGGCAGGGAAGGTCATTGTAGGAGGGTGTCAGCAGAAGGCGCAAGAGCTGAAAGGAGAAAACGGTGGTAGTTCGGGGAAATGCTTTTTCGATCTGTCGTGCGCCACTTAATTTCTGGGCGAGTTGTTGAACAGTGCAAACTCTCCTTTCTCCAAAAATTTAGCCCCCTTAGAGTCTTCACTTGTTAAGGGGCATCCAGGCACGATCTGCTCTTTGACCTTGTCAGAGATCGCCTGGGTGATGACTTGTCAGTCTTGCTCCTCACTGGCGTATCCACCACGATGCGGCCTGTCAGCATTCCGTGAGTTTTCTTGTCCGAGGATCTCCTGTTCCGCCTGGAAGCCAGTCATCACGGGGGCCTTGACGGATGCGGCGTTCGTAGTGTTCGTAGGCTCGTGTGGCAATCTGTTTGTGGAGAGTTGCCGACACGGAAGGTGTGGGAGACCCAGGTTCCGTTCGCCGGACAGGTCTGTGGCGCGTCGTCTTCGATCTGGTCGATTGCTTCGATTTCATGGGTTTCCTCCTCTGTGGTCCATCACGAATCAGATCGGTCGCCGGTCACCGAGATGCAGGTTACGTATAGCCCGGCCTCAAATCAGATTGTTGAGGGACAATCAGAACCTCCATATCGGCTTGGTTGCTCTGAGGTAGCCTACGAGGATGTCTCTGCGAGAGACGACGCCGACCAGCTTGCCTTCAGCGTCAACCACGGCAACCCGGATGAGATGTTTGCTCTGCAACAGCTGAATGATCTCCATAGCTGGCGTATCTTGGGTCACAGAGATTACCCCCTTGTGCATAATATCCCCTGCCGTCACCGTCCTGAGTTGTTTGCCTTCCATGATTGCCTTCAGCAAGTCGAACTCACTCACCAGCCCCACGACCTTGCCGTCAGTGGCTAAAATGGGAACGCTCCCAAAACCGCCTTCAGTGATCGCCCCAGTCAACTTATCTCCCGTATCCTCTATGTGGTAGTACGACACCACATTTTGCATGAACTGCTCTGCCTTGAGCGTTGCGAAATCAAGGGGGCCTATCATGTATTCGACGCGTCGCATAATCAGCGCCTCCCTATTCGGGGTCTAGTTGGATGAATGACTAGACCGTTGTTACGCGTGCTGCCTTCTTGCCGATGGGATCTTCCTCATAGCCCGTGCCTCTTCTCGTCTCGGGTGCAACAATGCCACCTGCTGTAGCTCGCTTTTTGCGCGATCATCACGACCGCGAACCATAAAAGGGTACTCTCCATCACTATCTCGGCACATGAATCATACCTGGTTTTGACTGAGCGACGTAATGGCGTGCTCTTTCACGAGTCCACTAGCTGTGCCCCGCCTCAAAATGTGGACAGGTAGCTTAGGCAGGTAGATGCAGGAAACCCACGGAATTTATTCAAAACCCATTGGAGCGGAAGACAGCCGAGTCCTTCAACAGAATAACGAGCGAGCGCACTTTGAGGTCCATTGGGAAGTGGAGCCTCGAACATTGCAAATTCTTTGAGGAATGGGAACACAAAAACACGAAACAACCTGTCTAGAATTTAAGTGGGGCAGTATAGTTGCGGGCTAGGTTAGCGCCGCACTGCGTTTGCGGGCATGGACGAGGGCGGAGAGGACGAAGGCGGATGTGACTTCAGGTCCGCCGACCAAGATGCGCGTGGGCGTTTTCATCTTATTCCATTCATAGGCTTTGAATGGCGAAGAAGTGAGGGGGTCGGCAGAAAGGACAGCGGGCGGCGGCCTTCGCCAAAACTGGCCTCAATGCATGTGAGTGCGGGCGCGAAGGCGGCAGGGTCGGCGTTCAGCTTGGCCAGGGCCAGGAGGCCCAGCGCGGCGTCGAAGACGTTGGTATTGCGCGCAAGGAGCTCGTCGCGGACGTAGGCGAGGACGTGGTGGCGGATGCGCTCAAAGTCGCGGTCCGGATCGAGGGCGGCGCGCGTCGCCGACGGCAGCGACGCGAACGCTTCGTAGCAGCGACCGACGTAGGCGCAATAGAGTTCCGGCAGATAATAGATGTGGGAGCGAGGATTGGCGAAGGCGCCGGTGTCGACTAGGCGGCTCTGAAACCGAATAATCTCTCGCAACGTTCGCTGCCTGCGCGGATCCTGGCCGATGCGCCAGCGTTCGTAGTTGAGGAAGCTGACCTCCAGAATGTCGAGGTTGAGGGTGGGGTCCAGATCGTTGCCGCAGGGGCGATCGCCGGCGAGGTTCTCGATCCAGGTCACCACGCCGCCACTCAGGTCGAGGTGGTCGTTGATGGTGACGGTCGGCGGGTTGCACCGGTTCTCGTGTGCGACCTGGTACTCGGCATAGAAATCGGGAAGCGGCTGGTCGAGCAGGGGATGGGTCACGTTGAACTTGGTGGCCGCTGAGAAGGCGCAGGCCGTGGTGTCGCAATCCGGCACATAGAGCCCGAAGCCGAGATCGTGCTTAAGCTGCCAGAAAAACTGGCTGAGCCGCGAGTGCGGCGGCGGGGCCAGCGCAGTGATGACGTCAAATGGCCGGCCGCTCTCGGGTGCGCGCACCCGTTCCCGGCTGGTCTCCAGGCAAAAATGGATCATCTGCCGGATCGCGTGGCGCACCGGCGTCTGGTCCTGGATCGGGGAGAGGCCGCTGTCGAGGTAATCCATCAGTGCTTCGGCAAAGAACGCGTCGTAATAGGCCGACCGGTGGCGGATCTGTACCGGCGACCACATCGGTTCGGCCACGCCTGTCCACGATGGGCTGATCAATGCGGCTGCATCGGGGTTGCCCAAAATAAACGCGCGGGCGAGATTGAACATCAGCGTGGCGTGTTTATAGGTGCCTGCGTGAAGCCCGTCGAGCGCGGTGAGCAGTTCGCGTCCCCGCATATCTGGGTCGCCGGTCAGATTGAAGGCCGCATAGGCTGGGATGAAATCGTTTGTGCGGTACGAGGTCAGCAAATGCGCCGCACACTCTCGGATGAGGTGTTCGATGCGGGGGAGTGGGATTGCCTTCGTAGGCGGAGCGACGTGAGCGGGTCGCGGTGCATGCTGCGGCAGTTTGTCGAGTAAGTCGGCTACCGGCCTGCCGATCCTCTGCCAATCGGGATGGGGTTCGTCGCGTGCGGCCAGGATCGACTCACGCACCGCATTGCACCAACTCGGATCGCGAAGGTGCGGGAGGCCCGCGCGTCTGAGTATCAGGCGGAGGGCTGGGTGGGCGAGAGCCACGCGATAAAATCGCTGGAGGTGCGACTCGTCGGCGGGGGTGGACGCCAAGAGAAGTGGGTCGCACAGTTCGTAGAGCGTCGGACCATCGGAGGGTTGGGTGAGAACTCGGAAGGCGCTGCGCGTGTAATGAATCAGCGCCATGAGATCGATGTTAGTGCCTGAGTGTGCCGAGAGCGGGTCGCATTCTTGAGATCCGGGTCTGCCAGATGGTGCCTGCTGAAGTGTAACGTCTTATTTGGCCACTCTGCCATAGCACGGTACGTCCCACAACTGATTTGTCGAATCATGCAGCAGAACTGTTCATGAATAATGCGGGCTAGGATTTGTGCGCTCAATAGGCTCGGGCGTAGGTTGCCCGATTCGGCACTAGCGGACTTTCTACATATCAATGTATGTGAAGATGAGAAAGGGTGGTATTTTTCCGCGCGTGATGGTGTGGCATGGACTTTTTTATGGGTTGCTAGGCTTAGTACTGTGTCTTCCCTTTACATATGTTCTAGCTCCGCTAACACCCGTATGAGTACTCTACCTGGGCACTACATGGACCCCACTTGGATTTCCTGGCATGCTGGGTGTGGCAGCCATATTTGTCGTTTTCAACATTTACTTGGTATGGGCTGGGCTAACAAGCGGAACCAAGATGGTGTCCAGTCCGCGTGTTAGCTGAGCGAGCCAGGAACAGAACTGATACGCCTTACATTGTGCCCAGGAATGCCCACAGTCCATAATCAGTTCTTTTTGACCCGTTCGACAGCTACCATTGATCCTCAGCTGAATCCAAGCAATAGCGGCTAGTTCATTACGACCTTTTTGACACGCCCCGACACCCAGTCATGCCAACCCTATGATTCGCTCCACGGTGTGACGTTTTTGATTCATCGGCCTTCTCCTTTCGGCCCATCACAGCATAGTCGGACTTCCTAGCCAATGGTGTAGTTTTCGGGGAAGGTCAAATATGTTCGTACGAACCAGTGTTGACAGAATTTTACAGGGGCCGGTATCTTGCCCCAACATCAAGTTGTCCACCCATAGAGTCGCACGTTGATCCCCATCGAATTCATTCGCCATCTTCTCAGAATTCCAGCTGCCCCCGGCCTGGCCACCCAGAAAGCTTCGCTGACAATGCTCCTGGTGCTGTGCGTATTCATCATGGAGTCTCCCCGTTAAGCAGAAGCAGCCAGAACGGTCGAGTGATCGATACATTCACCAGCTCGACGACCTCTCCGCACTGTGGAGTTTCTACAAACAGACCTATATCCAGAACGGCCGGGTCGTCAGTCTGGATGAAAATGGGATCACGACGTCGGAGGGACAAGGCTATGCCATGCTCCGGGCCGTATGGTCGAACGACCGCGCGACGTTCAACGCCGTCTGGGCGTGGACGAAGCAATATCTCCAGGTCCGCGAGGACAAGCTGTTCGCCTGGAAGTGGAAAGGAACTGTGCTCGATAAAAAATCGGCGACGGACGCCGATACCGACATTGCGCTCGCCCTTATCCTGGCTGCTCGGCGATTCGACCATCCGGCGTTCGAGCAAGAAGCACGGGCCATTATCGCCTCAATCTGGGACCAGGAAATGGTCCACATCGGCTCGAACGCCTACGTCATCGCCGGCAATTGGGCACGCAACGAGGACTATACAACAATCCACGTCGCCTACCTGGCCCCCTATGCGTACGAGATCTTCGCCTCTATCGATGCTCATCATCCATGGGCCTATGCGGTCAAATCCAGCTATGCCATTCTCCACTGGCTCTATGATGAACAAGCCTTGCCCCTCCCTCCGGAACTCATCTATCTGGACCGACATACCGGGCCAATTGACCGTCCAGCATCCTGTGACTGGGGCCTTGTCCTCGTTCAGCTATGATGCGTTCCCAATCTTTTGGCGAGTGGCGCTCGACGCCGCCTGGTTCGGGCGGTCCGAAGGTCCCTTGCGGCTCAAGATGCTGGAGTTCTTCCAGCACGAATGGAAGGCCCACGGAAAATTTGTCGATCGCTATTCCCTCAAGGGCTTGCCCCTGTCGTCGAATGAAGGCCTTCCGCTCTATTCCACAGTCCATGCCCTGGCCTTCCAGGAACAACACGACCTCGCCCGCCTCCTGGGCGAAATAAAGCTCGCTCCGCTCGGAAACCGCTGCTCTCGCTGGTAAGCGATTCCCTACTATTTCCACAATTGGTCTGTGGTTCGACAGGCCGTGACCCTCTCGCAAACCCGCCACTACGATGAGTTCTTGGGATTCTTACGACCGTTCGATGTGGTTGGGTTCTCGGCCCACTTCCTGGGAACTGTTCGCCGTCGCTGTTGTGCTCTACCTAGTCGCCCGGTGGCATCCAGTGTTGAAGATCGCTTTTCTGCTCTGCGGGTTCGCCCTGTGTCTTCGCTATCTCCACTGGCGGCTCTTTTTACACGTTGAACGTCCTGGAAACCGGCGGCCTGTTTATCAGTGTCGCTCTGGTGGTCGGCTGAACTCTATGCCTTCTCCACCGTCGTACTGCTGTCCATCCAGGTAGGCGTAGGCTGGAGACGCCAGCCTGTTCGTCCTCCTGAGCTACCGCAAGGCTTCGCCCCTCGGTCGACATTTTCATCTCCGATCTTTTCAGAGTCTTGCGAAATCCTTGAAAAACTCTGATCGGAGCCTCCGCGATGGAGCACGGTCACAAACGGATGTACGTATTGGACGACAGCCATCGAGACGAGGTCCGCCGGCTGGCTGAACGGTTCAGTGCGACGTACATCAAAGGCCCTCGTCAACATGCGAAAGCAGGGCAACCTGAACCACGCCTTGACGCAGACCCATGGTGAGCTGATCGCGGTGTTCGACACAGATCATATTCCGGTGACGACCTTCCTGACGGAAACCGTCCCATTTTTTGCGGATCCCCAAATAGGCTTCGTCCAGACTCCTCACCATTTCTATAACCAGGATATTTTTCAAAGAGCCCCGGCTGCAGGCCCTCGTATCCCGAATGAGCAGGACCTCTTCAACCATGCGATCCAAGGTGGGCGGCAAGGCTGGCAGGGCGCCCTCTTCGTCGGAAGCGGAGCCGTCTTCCGGCGATCGGCGATCGCCGAGTTGAACGGGTTCAACTTGATGAGCATCACTGAAGACATTCACACCAGCCAGCACCTTCACGCGAGGGGATGGAAGTCCGCCTTCGTGGACAAGAATCTGGCGGTCGGACTCACGGCAGAGAACTTAGCGTCATATATCGTCCAACGACGGCGTTGGATGCTGGGCTGTCTCCAGATTTTCTTCAAAGACAACCCGCTTCTGTGCCGCGGACTGTCGCTCCGGCACCGGCTCGGTTATTTCGCCTCGCTCTACTACTTTTTCTTCCCCATCGCCCGGGTGGTATTTTTGGGTCACCCCGCTCTACTTCCTGCTGTTTCATCTCCACCCGATTTTTGCCGATGTCTCTATCCTCGTGGCCCATCTGCTGCCCTTCATGATCGTGCTGCCGATGATCTCGGCCATCTTGCTTCCCGGATGGCCGAGACTCCCTGTGGTCCTCTCTGTATGAGGTGTCGGTGAGTTTTCCGCTGTTCCGGTCGATGTTCGATCTGCTCCTTCCCAAGGAGTTGGGGTTCAAAGTTACTCCAAAGGGCCTGTTTTCGGAGCACCGCGTGTTCGACTGGCGATCCTCCGCCAGTCTGGCCATCGCCACTGTCATCACTCTCGCCGGGATTGCAAAAGGCCTGTGGGAGTTTTGGTATTTCGGCATTGAAAAGGACGCCTATTTCTTCAACCTCAGCTGGGCCTCCTTTAATCTGCTAACCCTGATCGTCGGTCTGCTGATGGCCTGGGAAAAACCCCAAAAGCGCATGGAAGAACGTATCCTCAAGGCAATCCCATTCGAGCTATGGGCCGACGATCGATGCACCCAAGGTACGACGCACGACGTGAGTCTGACCGGCGTCTCGTGGCGCGGGGCACCGTCCGGTCCACTCCCTCCGACCATGGATATCAAATTGCTTGGCAGACTTCCCTTCGCCTGCCAGGTCCGTGTGGTCTATCATGACCGAGTGTCAGGGCATGGCACCCGCTGCGGACTGGCATTTCTCAATCTCTCTGAAGAACATCGTCGTCTCTTGCTGCTCAATCTCTATACCGATCCCGCCACATGGAGACATGCCCATGCACACCGCCTTCGCCGCAGCCTCCTGATGGCGGGTCACTTGCTTGTCGGCTTGCTAAAGCATTTTACACCGCCACGGCACAGGCGGCGGCAAACCCCACGACAAGCGAGTCTCCAGTTCACCCAGGTTCAGATCGGAGAGAGACGGCGCCACGTGATCGTGCGAAACCAATCCGCAAGCGGCCTCGGTTTGATGATCTTCAACAGAGGAATGCCACTTACAACACCTTGGCTCGCACAGAGCGCCAACGGAAAGATGACGGCATATCGTCCCGTCTACCGCACCAAACTCTGGGGCCTGATGCCGCGGGTGGGCCTCCAGATCCTCCCCTCGACATCCGACTCACAGGAATTGCTCGTGGACAGTTCGACACACCAGAAATCATAGTGCAGGAAAGGCTCTCCATATGAGGTTATGTTCCCTTGCCATGATCAGCCTCACGTTGTTGATGGTGATCGTGCTCGATCAGCGCGCGGGAGCGGAAGACTATACAGAATCATGGTACCTCTCGCGGGGACGCGCCAATATGGAGATTGAGAACTACAAGGCGGCCATCGAAGCGTACGAGAAGGTGGTGGAACGCAACCCGAACCACCGCGAAGCCATGCGCAGTCTCGGCCGCGCCTATGAAAGGCAGGGGTTGAAGGATAAAGCCATCGAGACGTTCGACCGCTACCTCGCCAAGTACGACGACGACCCAGAGATTGCCTTTGACCAGGCACAAGCTCTGGAATGGTCGCGCTATGCCTACCGCGAAAAGGACATGTTGAAGTATTACCGCATGGGGCTGGCGCGCAAAGACGATTCCACGATGCGCCTCAAGTATGCGACGCACCTGGCGCGGCACAAGGAGACCAGCCCGGAAGCCATCGTGCAATACGACAAAGTCCTCGACCGGCAGCCCCGCAATCACGAGGCGCACCGAGGGCTGGCGAAAGCCTATGCTTGGCTAGGCAATAACGATCTGGCGCTCTACCATGCGAATCTGGCACGGCAGTCTGCGAGACGGGAGCCAGGCGACATGACTACCCTGCGCCAGGACATGCTCAAAGGACGCGAGCCGACGGTCGAAGGGGTGCTCGGCGTGCTGACCCAACCCGAGAAACCATTCGAACTCTACGGGATTCGAATCGGATCGCGGGGCAAGGTCGATTTCACACCGTTCACCACCACGACCCTCGAAGTCGGAAGTGAATACTTTTGGAGTTCATCGGAGAATCGGACAGGCGGCTATCTCTCGTTGGGCAATCAGATTCGGTTCAACCCATCGAATCGCTTCGATGCTATTCTGGAATACCACGGAGCCCCCGCGGCGACGGGTTCGCGTATAAATTCGAGTACGTCCACGAGGGTCAGTCTTTTTCGATCCGGCCGGGCGTGAAACGCGAATTCAAATACGACTCATTTGCGTCACTCATCGGCTCCCGCACCACAGGTCCGCTGCTCGGCCTCGCTCGTTCGACCTTGTTTTACAGTACGGTCACATTCGATGCGGGATCGCTTCGCGTCGACCTGACACCCTTCGCCGGTTGGGTGACGGCTGAGGGCCTCAGTTCAAACAGCCAGGTCGGACTGGACCTCAAGACATCCTTACCGCTCTGGCGAACAGACCAGTGGGACCTGTCAGCTGAATACCTCTTCTACCTCACCCACTATGCAGAAAATCAGAGCGGCTTTGTCCCCAGTACTACCGAGCCATTGCCGGGCGGCTACTTTAGCCCCAAGTGTTCGTGAATCAAATTCCACGACTGGCCACCATTTACACCATGGAGAACAAAGACGAATTCTCGTTTGCAGGAGGCCCGGCGGTCCAGTACGTCGACGAATCAACTCAATCGGCGGCCTTTCGTATCGGAGGCGATGCCCACGCCGCATACACCAATCACCTATCAAGGCTCTGGTTGCTCAAGCTGATGGCCGACTATACCCAGATAGCCGATGTGTATACGCGCGTCCAGTTCAATGCCTTATTGGTCTATACGTTCTACTGAGGAACATACCGGTGGGGAAACGCCGCGCCCTGAGATGGATGTGACCAGTTTTGTGACTAGACACGGTGGGAATAGATAGGACAAAAGGATCAACATAGAATTAAAGAAGGCCACAAGACATCGGTATCGCTACTGAACTTGGGGAAACCGTTGCAATAGCGAGCGTTGTGAGAATTGGTCGTTTATCACTCTTAATCAGCGGGCCGTAGGTTCGCTATCGACCCGCCAAACCTCGCTTGCGCGTACCGCCGAAACTTCGCTTTTCGTTTTATCGTGATCAGTGTCGGCGGATAAACCCCTCAAGTAATCAATATTTCGTTCGTGTCGCTCGATTAGATATCAAGGCAAACGGATACGCGCCACGCAGTCAGCCTTCGCTCCAAGATTGGTTTGGGCGGGAAGAAAAACACAGACAGTGGTCAATCTCTCGCGCTCGCAGTCCGGTCAAAGGAGTTTTTTCAAAACCCATCTAGTTTTGAAAGGTTAGGACTTCCACCCCACCTCGCAAACTTTCTGGAACAGCTGACTGGCGATCTCCTTTGAGCGCGCCGTGAGGCATGACCCTGACGCGGCGCACACATACTTCAGGGTCACAAAAGACTCGTCTCCTCGGACTGCACTAACCTGGAAATTCACGACTCACAATTTCCCGTTCTGCGTCCAGCCAATCTTCCACGGCACAGCCTTCTCGGCAGCCCCTCTGGACATACAGCTCATAGGCCCGGGTCGTGATGCGCGCGTAGATCGTCGAACGCAGGTCTCGCTCGACGCATAGACCTGCTGCTGGAGGCGGCTGTACCCAGTTGGTTGACCACGTCCGGGGATGGCTTCCTCACTCCCGCTTCTTTTACTTTCTGCGACTTCATGATGACTCCCCTTCTTTCATTCGGGCGTGTGTGCACATAGACGCATTCACATGGGCTCGTTCAAACATGGGCGTGGTGAGCGGTGTGATGTGGTCCCAGTCGGGAAGGTCGCATACAGGCTGCGCCTCTGAGACTCGTCGTGATCATCCCTTTTTCGACCTAAGCGATTCATGGCGCCGAAGATGTGCTTCCATGTGAGGTCGGGACATCCAAGCACAATTTCTTCAAGCATACTGCCCGGTGACCAAATGATGATTGGTAGTACCCGAGCGTGCCAGCGGTCATTTTCGCCAATGGCCCATGAACAGAAGTAATCACCATCGCTTCAACGAGAAAGATAAGAGTTTAGAGCTCTCGTGTATGTCAGAATTGACCGTTGTCGTCTGTAGGAACTGTCTGGCAGAAGAAGTCCCTAGCTCTTCTGGAACACCCAGACACACTTGCTCGTGACTCTGATGAGAGACCTTGGGCTCTATTCCTGAGGCGATGAGCCTTGAATAAAAATTAGTGGGCTTCCTGCATCCAGCTGATTAAGCTACCTGCCCACAGTTTAATGGGGGTACAGCACAAACTTCCACGCCGATAATAATGGAGATTCCTCAGCACCTAACATCACGTGAAAGAACGGAGAGACCGTTGACCGATCAATCCCCTGTGAAAATGGACCGGAAAGGCTTCTTCATGTGAGCGGAAGGTTCGCCCCCTACACGGCCCACCAAACTCTCTCAAGATTTTTCGACCACTTGTAGTTTTATTCGCTCCAGTTCCATCCTCTTTCGTCAAGCTCCTTAATATTTCATTAATACCGCCGTAACACTGGGGGTTATCCTCTCCCACGAAATTCCCAGGCTCTCTGAAGTTCTCACAGAATCTCGAAGCGCTCGAGTCGATGACCATATGGCAAACCACGCACCCAAGAAAATTCTGATCGTCGAAGACGAGGCAGAGATTGCTCAATTGGTGAAACTGTATCTCGAAAAGGATGGGTTTCAAACGACAATTGCCAACACGGGTGTCGAAGGCCTCAAGCTGATCAAAACCGACCGCCCCGATATGGTCATTTTGGATCTCATGCTCCCCGAGATGGACGGACTGGAAGTCTGCAAGAAGATCCGCAATGCGCCGGACACCGCCCTGCTCCCTGTTCTGATGTTGACCGCCAAGGCCGAAGAGTCCGACACCATCATCGGTCTCGAACTGGGAGCTGATGACTATGTCACGAAGCCGTTTAGCCCCAAAGTGCTGGTCACGCGGGTGAAGGCCTTGTTCCGACGATTGGAGCGAGCCGATGACCCGAAACGAACATCCTACGCCTACGGTCCGTTACTGGTGGATCTCTCGCGGCACGAAGTGATGGTCGGCGGCGAAGAGATTCCATTGACCGCAAAGGAATTTGGACTGCTCGAACAGCTCCTGCACCACCCTGGCCGGGTGTTGACACGCGATGTCCTCTGAATGCGGTGTGGGGCTATGATTACTACGGCACCACCAGGACCGTGGACGTACATATCCGTCGGCTGAAACTCAAGATCCCGCTACTCGACGATGCGATCATCTCGGTCAAATCCCTCGGATACAAGCTTTCAGATCTAGCTCCTCAGCAGTAGCTGTTACCGGCGGCCTGATTACATGACACGGACACGGAGATGGTGCCTCCTCCTTCCTGGTTGCCTCCTGCCGCTCCTTCTGTCTTGTAGTCATCCTCGAGTGGACTTTGGTTATGAATCTGTAACATTTTGATCTTCTGTCTTATCGGGAACTTGTCCCCTTTCGCAGCTTGGGTGGTTCCTTCACAACAACGGCTGGCGGAGGTACGGTAGAATCACCCAGGCCATGGCTACATCTCCCTCAACGATCAGGCGCCTCCTTGTTTCGCGACTGGTACTGCTCACACTCGCGTGGAGTTTTTGCCAGAGTGATGCATACTCACTTGCATTGGAAAGCGATCTTGCCGTCTGGATCGAACCGGGTCAGGCTGTGGCAACCAGCCAGTTGGGCGGTCGTCGCGAGATCCCCTCGACGTACAGGAGACCGTGACCTGGTCCGGTGCGGACGGAATCAACGCCATCGTCGTGACCTCGCGCCGGCTGTTGGGATTTTCAAGTCGTACTCTAGCCTGGAGCAAAACTGACCGCGATCTGAACGAAAAACCTTGGAGCGGCGCATCTTGCCCACCTTCAGTCTGGTGAGAACGGACAAGCGCCTCTATGGATTTCGCGGAGCGAACGGCATCTGGTTTAAGGAGGCGCTCGGGGTGCGAGAAAAAGTTTACCGGCTACACAGTAACGATTACGGGTCCGTGGCCGTGACCAACGAGAGACTCGTGGGATTCGGCCCACTGCTCGGCGAGTTTTCCTCAAAACCGCTCGGCGTTCACGAAGCGCATCATACAGGTCGGCAATGAAAGCGGCGTGATCATTATCACGACCAACCAACGGACACTCGTCTTCGGCAGCCGCATGAGTGGATGGGATGAGTTCGAGTGACGGGTTCTAGGAGCCTGTCCGACATTTTACCGTTCTACTGCGGCGAACGATCCGCAACCATCTGCGTCCTCCCCTTACAGTCTGAAAGTCTTCATGAGTCCCTCGCCACACGGTCCGTGTTATGTCGAACTCCTCGTACCCAGCGCGGAGACCGAAGCAGGAATTCCGCCTCCTCGCCGTGCACGTCGCCGTCAGGCGGGTCTTGAATTTACTCATCGGTAACAAGCCTCTAACCCTGGCGCAATGCCGGCCTGGTACAGTCATCTCCAATTAAAAAATAATAATAACCAGGGAGGGAACAGATGGTCACAGTCGGACAATTGATGAAGAAAGAGCTCGTCACAGTAGATTCAGGCACCTCGGTGATCGAGGCCGCAAAGCTGATGAAGACCTGCAATGTTGGCAGCGTGCTGATCTACCACGAAAACCGCGCGTGATTGGCATTGTGACCGAATCGGACATCGTCAAGAAGGTCGTCGGCTCGGACCGCAGTCCGTACTTTATCCCCGTGGAAGATATCATGAGCAGTCCGATTGTCGGGATCGAAGAGCGCCGCCCGCTCACCGAAGCGGCAGACCTCATGAATAAATACCAGACGCACCATCTGGGTGTCACCAAGGGCGAGGTCGGTGGTGGGCATCCTCTCCAGTCCGCGGATTTGCTCCGTCCTGCTCTCCATCGACGAATTCTAGCCGTCGACACTCCATACACATTTCCCCACTCTTCGTTACCTCAGAACCTGATGCGGAGGAGATGGGGTGCTCTGTTCTCTGGAATCTTCTTGGCGGCATCGCGTACCACTTCCTAGACGCTCAAGACGCTTTGGCTCATCCGCCTGCAGATAAATAACGCGGGCCGGGGATTGCTTCCTTCCCCTTTCATCTGCCATCTTTACGGTCCCGCAAGGAGACCGTGATGGCTCGTCTCAGCATGCCTCCTCGAAACCGCCAGATCCAGCTACTGCTCAGCCCGGCTGTACAATCAACGGTCGAGCGTGAGATCAAGCTGGCCATCGATGACCGATTTCCGCTCTGCCCGACCTCCCCGGCATCCCGCTTCCACGACGGCGGCTGACCTCGACCTACTACGACACCTCCCAGTACGACCTGGCCCACGCTGGGATCACCCTGCGCCATCGAGTCGAGCGCGGGAAACAGGCCTGGCAGCTGAAACTCGCTCTGATGAAGGACCGGCAGGAAATTGAGCTGGTCGATCGCCAGTCCGTTCCACCGAGCGACTGTTCCGCGATCTGCTCTTCCTCCATCTCGGACAGCGGCAGCTCATTCCTGTGGCGACCTTGCGAGTCTGGCGGGCTGGCGTCCGCGTGCGCATGGACAATGTCCCTGTCGCAGACGTCACGCTCGACCACGTGTCTGTCATGAAGGACGGAACGGTCCTTCAGCGCTTTCGCGAACTCGAAATCGAACAGCTGAACGGGAAGGACAGTGCACTGCCCGACCTCGAACGCCAGCTCCGTCGAGCGGGAGCCGACGATCATGACGGACGCCCCAAGCTGCAGTTCGCGCGCTTTCCTTGGTGGCTCCCAGTCCTGAGCCACAGCCGGCATCGGATGCGCCGGTGATGGACCATGTGAAGTGGGCCCTCGCACGTCATGTCCGATGGTTGATTGCGCATGATCCCGGCACCAGGCTCGGAAAGGAACCTGAAAGCCTGCACCAAATGCGCGTGGCCACAGAGGCAGTTGCGCGCCGTCCTGCGCTCCACTCGGCCCCTGCTCGTTCCTGAATGGGCAGATTCGTTGCGGGATGAGTTGCGCTGGCTCGGCCGAGTGCTGGCGCCGGCCCGCGACCTCGACGTGCAACTCGCCTATTTCCGTGAAGAATCTACCGCTGCTGGATGCACGAGATCGCCGGCCTCTGACACAGTTCATTGCCCACCTGGAAGTCCCAGCGGAACAATGTCCAGGAGATCCTGCTGAACGAGCTGAAGAGCGAGCGGTATCTCGACCTGATCAGGCGGCTCCGGCAAGCGCCGCACGATCCGAGCCGTCGTCGAATCCACTGTGACGCTGCGCGACCGTGCCAAGCAGGAGTTCACAAAGTTGCGAAACGCGATTCGTCAAGCTGGTGACGCACCCAACAATGCCAGAATCCACGTGACCAGGATCAGGACCAAACGGGCCCGCTATGCCGCCGAACTCGCTGAACCGACTGTCGGCAAGCCAGCGACGCGCTTCATCAACAAAGCCCGCGCCGTGCAGGACGTGTCTTAGGCATGCACCAAGACGCCATTCAAGCTGAAGCGCATATCCGGGCGTTTCTCAAGCAATCCGACCAGCGCGCGGGCCGCATTTGTCGCCGGACGCATGGTTGAGCGTCAACGCCAGCGTCGAGAGAGAGGCCGGGGAGAAATGCAGCGGCTGTTGCGTGGGCTCTTAAAGCGAGGCGAGAAAGCTTGGGGATAAAAATGTCTATGTCACTGAGGCGGGTCACTGACGGGATACAGAGGGGAAAGGTATTCAGATTCGATTGACAGTCGATTTCATCAGGCTGTCTGCCTGGGGAGGCGAGAACCCTTGATATCCGCGGTGGCGCTCGGTGAGTTCAAGCACGGAAAAGGCTGACCGTCCACCATTTCCGGCACCGTGAAGATTTGCCGTAACTGGCCACCGCGGGCGCCGACGATCTGACCGGTAAAGGCCACCCCTTGCGCCTTCAACCGTTCAATCGCCTGCTCGATGTCTTCCACGCGCACCGCCACATGATGAAATACCTGATCGCCGAAAGTCTTGACCCAGCCAGGGATGATGCTGGTGCGGCCCCGATCATCGGGATAGGCTTGATCCACGAAGAGCGCGGGGTATCCAACTTTCCGATAGACCTTCGCGTACCAGTCTTCATACTCGATCGTTTCGCTGTACCCATACCCGAGCTTCGTGAATTCCTCCGCACGCCGATCGATATTCAGCGTCCGCAGCGTCAGATGGTCTGCGACCGGGTAGAAGCCGACTCCCGCCTCGTCCAGCGAGTCCCGCAACACCTTGGCTGCCTGATTGCGCGACACATAGTCCTCGAATCATTCTGGCGATCAGCGCATCTAACTCGACACCTGGTTCCATGGTCCCACGCTCCTTGTTGCTCAGGCACGGACACTATGAGCCGAACGTGAATGCCCTGGGCCAACGGCAAATCGTGACCCCAGTTGGTCGTGTTCGTCTGCCGCCGCATATGAGCTTTCCAGGCATCCGAGCCGGCCTCGCGCCCTCCGCCGGTTTCCTTTTCACCTCCAAAGGCGCCGCCGATTTCCGCCCCTGACGTACCGATGTTCACATTGGCGATCCCGCAGTCGCTGCCGGCAGTGGATGTGAACCGCTCGCTGCTCCGCACGTCGGACGTAAAAATCGCAGACGACAAGCCTTGAGGTACCGCATTCTGTAACGCGATGGCGTCGTCGAGCACCCTGAAGGGCATGACATAGAGAATCGGCGCAAAGGTCTCGCGCTGGACGATGGGCCAATGATTCTCCGCTTTCACGATGGCCGGTTCCACGAAATAGCCCGGCTGACCCAGTACCTGCCCTCCGTAGAGGACTTTCCCTCCCGCCTGCTTCACCTCTTCGATAGCCTTCCGATAGGCCTCGACCGCAGCTCGATCGATCAACGGCCCCATGAGCACACCTGACTCTAATGGATTGCCGATGCGTATCTGCCTGTACGCCGAGATAAGCTTCGCGACCACTTCATCGTAACGAGACTCGTGGACGAACAGCCGTCTGGTCGTCGTGCAACGTTGGCCGGCGGTGCCGACCGCGCCAGAACACGATGGCGCGAATCGCCAAGGAGAGGTCCGCCGTCTGATCTACGATGATCGCGTTGTTCCCGCTCAGTTCCAACAGCGTCCGCCCCAGCCGTTGCGCGACAGTCGTGGCCACAGCTCGACCGACCGGTACGGACCCTGTGAACGAGATCAACGGTAATCGGCGATCCTGGACCAACGTCTCCGCGATGGTCTTCTCGGCCGTCACGATCAGTGAAAAGATCCCTCGATAGCCCTGTTGCTCCATCACTCGGTTGCAGAGGTGCTGCACCGCGATCGCGCAGAGCGGCGCTTTCGGCGAAGGCTTCCACACAACCGTATCTCCGGCAATCGCGGCCAGAAACGCGTTCCAGGCCCAGACCGCCACGGGAAAATTGAAGGCCGGTAATCACGCCGACCGGTCCGAGCGGATGCCATTGCTCCGACATCCGATGCTGCGCCCGTTCGGAATGCATCGTCGTTCCATACAACATGCGCGACTGGCCCACGGCAAAGTCCGCCATATCGATCATTTCCTGAACTTCGCCGTCCCCCTCCGCTTTGATCTTGCCGACTTCGAGAGACACCAGCGAGCCAAGCAGGTCCTTGTGCTCCCGCAACGCGGCGCCGATCAACCGGACAAGTTCTCCCCGCTTGGGAGCCGGGACGAGCCGCCATTGCTGAAATGCCGCAATGGACTCCCGCACGATGTGCTCATAGTCATCGGCTGAACAGGTTCGAATTTTCGCAATCGGCTCGCCGGTCGCCGGATTCACGGATTCCAGCAGCGATGTGTTCTCGCCGGAGGCCCACCAATGGGTCCCCGGTGCTGCCACCGGCGTTGATGGCGCTCAAGCCCAATCCCTTCAGGATTTCCAGCGATGGACATCATCGGTAGCAGGCTCCAAACCGATTCTTGAGCACGTCTTGTAGCGGAAACGATTCCTGGGTCACGAATCCCCTGTACTGTTTGGGCGCCGCAAGCACGAGATCGGCTACGGCACAGAGGCTCGAGGCGGTCGTCACTTGAATGGCGGACCACAGTTTTCCTTTAATACATTGGGGATAGATCTTCTTCACATAGTTCTCCTCGAACAAGGCGCCTTCCCTCATCCCCATTACGGAGGTATAGATCAGCACGACATCCTGCAGTGTCTGAGGAATCGCCCGTTCGAGGATTCGTTTGAGCGTCTCACGATCCTCATTCAGCTTGAGATCGTTCATCAAGAGGTGAATTTTCTCGCAATGGCCCGGATACCGCAGCGTCTTGTAGTTCATGGTCCGGACTTTCCCTGCATAGGTATCGGCCAACGTTCCCAATCCTCCGGACGTGTTGAACGCTTCGTACAGGAGTCCGTCCACCTCGATCGTCTCATACCCTTCGAGAGGCAGGAGAGCGGCACCTTCTCCCTCCTTCAATTCCGTAACAGATGTTGCCGTACTCGTTGATCAACCCATCGGTGGACCACGTCAGCGAATACTTGAGGGCATTACTGGGATGAACCGGCAAGGCTCCGACCCGCATCTTGACCGTATCCACCGTATCGAAATGGGTGATCAAGTCGTGCGCCACAATGCTGATGAAACCGGGGGCCAGACCGCATTGCGGCACGAAAGGCTTGCGGTGAGTCGGTGCTCAGGACTTTGACCTGATTGGTCACCTCGACGTCCTCCGTCAGGTCAAAATAGTGAAGCCGGTGTTCCCGAGCCAATCCGGCTGACAACTGGGTTGCAGAAATACGGGAGGCTCGACAGGACCGCATCGCATCGATGCATCGTCAAGTAGGCGCTGATGGCGTCGGGATGTCGGACGTCGAGAAGCAGGGGCGTCACTCGCGAGAGACCGAGGTCTTCGACTAACCGCTTGGAGGCGTCGAGGCTGATGTCACCGAGACACACCTCGTAGTCCCCGCTTTCTGACAAGAGGCAGGCAACCAGAGATCCGATCTTTCCAGCACCCAGGACGAGCACACGCTGCATGGATCAGACCTCACTTACGATCAGTATACTCCCGCCCTAGCAGGCTCCGGAAAACTTTTTGCATGCGAGAACTTCGATGGTCCGCACATGTAGACATGCAGGACACTGCCTGCAGGATAACCGAGCGAGCCGGGCAGGGATCGAGGTCCGATGATCGAGGTTTCGAAACGTCGAACCCTGAACGTCGAGCCTTTCTGCAGATCGCGCGCGCCGACAGTCGGTGAAGGTCTTCGTGCACTATGAGAAACCAGCATCGATGAGAGGGATCAAGAGCCGGCCTCGCCGGGAAGTGTCTGAACATTCCGATAACGGAGACCGGTGAAGGCGCCAATTCTCCGGTGAAAATACGATCTAATATGTTGATTTTGCTGGCATATATCAACCGTGAAGCGGGCAAGGAGTTTGTGATACGCTAATACACTATCCAGGAGCAGCGGTTATGTTGCGCATGCCTTCTCGAGTCGTGTTCCCCTTCGGCTACCGGATCTCCGTGCACCAGATTTCCGATACGGAGATGGACCGTCGGGACCCTAATGCCGACTGGCATCTGGGACGACGCCACCAAAACTATTTATCTTCGTAAGCGTTTACCCCTGACCAGACGGCGCTACATTCTTGCCCACGAACTTGGGCCATGCCTGGCTCGACTGGCAGCACCGGCATCTGGATAACGGCAAAGCCAAAACCTAGCAGGATGCTGAAGATACCAGCTTCGTTCTCGCTCATCGAAGCTCCTCAACAGTACGACGCCGAGAGGTGACGCGTCGGTTTCACTGCCTGCGGCCTTGCTGGACGAACTTTTTGAGCATCCTGCATAGATGCTCTCGTCTTGTCCGAAACTTGCAGAGCAACCTATCTCCTCGAATCCAGCATAGTTTTGCCTAACCTGCTGTGCTCCGGCTAACGTTTCAACTACCACAGCCCATTCCGCTTCTGTCACCGGCTGGACCGAGAGGCGGGAACCTTTCGCAACAAGACCATGCCTTTCAGCTTAGGTTCCTGCCTTAATCGGTCGAGCGGCAGACTGGTCTTGAACGTCTGACGATACCGGATGTCCACCATATCCCACCGTGGAGCAGAGGGACACTGGCTGGGTCATAGTGGTGGCTGGTCTTGTCGAACTGCGTCTCGTCTGGATAGGCCGTCCGCACGACCTCCGCAATCCCCACCACAGCCGGCGGCTCGGCACTGCTATGGTAAAAAAGCACTTGGTCGCCGACGGTCATCGCACGCATGAAGTTGCGCGCCTGATAGTTCCGCACCCCATCCCAACAGGTGGTCTGCTTTGGAGATTGCGCAAGATCCTCGATTGAAAAGGCGTGTGGTTCCGATTTCATCAGCCAATAGCGGCGTCCTTGTGTCATCGCTATCACCTCCTCCTGCTTGGTCATTCGACTCACTCCGTGTATGCTGTCAGCGATGCCTCGTGTTCGATTGAGGTCTGCCGGTGGAACTAACTCCATTGGCTGACAGGGAAACTCTAGGCTGAGGTCTCGATAACGGCGAGCAGCGCGCGATAGGTCAACTCTCGAACCCTGGCCTTCGACGACGGCTGGTCGCTGCTGTTCATCTCCAACCACACGCGTTCCGTCACCTGGGCGCGGGCGTCGTTACAGAGCCCCACATCTGGTGGAGAAACCCGTCCGGCAATCCGACTTGCACCCTTCGGATTCGATGCGATCGTCCAGAATGGCCAACAAATCTGACAGCGCCTGATCCGACCGATAGGGCGTAGCGGAAAACCAAAGGAGGCATGGGCCGCCGTCTCCTGCTTCGCCTGCTCGACCAGATCCCGCATGTACTCTTTGAGCAAGCCCACCACATGACCGGACAACTCCATACCGATTCTCCTTTGCCCTACATTATGCGGATGTGCCGGGAGGAGCAAGAACCGACGCGCGGGCGGAACTAATCGGTTGCGAAACTATGTTGAGATCGCGAGAACTTCGATGGTCGCATTCTGCCACAACAGGACGAAACTCCGCTGGATGCTCAAAAGACCGTCCATCAAGGCCGCAGGAGCTCGGCGACCGTGCGTACCCTGCGGTACGTTGCGGTGTCGGACGACTGATGAACGCTGCTGGCGGACTTTTCAGCATCCTGCCGAGAGCCGTGCGGTTGACCAGCCATCGAACGGTTCTCTATGATGCCGACAAGAAAAGGGCACAGACGCGAAGGGTTGTTATGGTCGAACGATTTGAGGTGGCGCTGAATACCCCAGCCGGACGGCTGACCACGGCCATCGACGTGCCGACGGGATTCATCCCCATCACCGCGATTGTCCCGGTCACGCGCCGCCTGGGGAGGAAGCCGCACAGCCTGGAAGTCCGGCATGCCATCGAAGCAGGCCAGACCATTTCCTGCCGGATGGGCTGCGCCGCTATGTTGCCGCATGCTGGTTCCACTCTCCGCGCCGGAAGCGTTCGCGCTACGAGAGTATGTGGGGCAGCTGCCGACGGATCGACGAACCCATCTGCTGAACCGCCTCAGCGACACGAAGGATCGCGTTGAGGCGCGAAGGGCTGTGGGATCGGCTCAACGACGTGGCAGAGGCCGCGAGGCCGGTGCCGGATGAAGAACTCGACCCGATCAACCGGGCCTACTATGCACTGAGAATCCCCTGTCCCTATTTGGAGAATGAGATGTGTTCGATTTACGAGGCACGACCGGCCGCCTGCCGGGAACTCCTCGTCACCTCGCCGGCGGAACTGTGTCAGGATCTGGTGCAGAATCCGGTCACGCCCCTGCCGGTCTCGATGCGAATGGGTTCCATCCTGGGACTAGTCTGGGGAGCATTGACCAGCTCTCCGCCTCGACTCATCCCGCTCCCGATGGCCTAGAGTGGGCCGAGCGGCACGAAAGAGGAATCCCGACGGACTTGGCCCGGCTCATCCCTCTTGGACCAGGTTCTCGACAGCATGTGGCGGTTTCTGAGCCAGGCGTTTCAGAAGAAGTGAGTGTGATGGGTGCTGAGCCATTACATTTGACCTGACACGTCTTCCACTCATCACGTAATCGTGGCATGGCACATGACTTCAAAGGAGAAACCTGAATGCACAAACCCGTGATTGCTGTGTTTGGATCTGGAGGGAGTGTTGGTGCCGGAGATCTGGATCAACGTCGCGCTCAAGACCGGCATCGGCGAACTGAAAATTACTACCCGCGAGATGCCGGATTACGATGCCTTGATGAAACAGCGCCTGGCCATCCTGGATCAGCACAAGCTCACCATTCACGATATCCAGACGCGTTATCGACACAGATGGGCCCGCTGGAAGGTGCCGTCGACTTTGTCGGCCTGGCTCCGCGAGCGATGCCAGGTGATCATCTTGTCCGGATACGTTCTATCAGTTCGCCCAACCGCTGATGCGCCAGCTGGGATTCCCGACGCTCTTTTGCAACCAGCTGGAGATCGATCAAGACGGCCGCATCGTCAAGTACCACATGCGGATGCAGAATCAGAAGAAACACTCGGTGGCCGCGTTCAAATCGCTCAACTTTCACGTCCTCGGCCGCCGGCGATGCCTACAACGACACCGCCATGTTGGGAGAAGCCCACGCGGGGTTCTTTTTCTGTCCTCGGATCACCTTCCCAAGGAGTTCCCGCAGTTTCCGGTGACGAAGACGTACGGAGAACTGCAAGCGCGCTTCGCACGGGCAGGAAATTTCAGATAGCTTTCGGCAGATCGCTATGGCTATATCTCCATTCACCACTTCCAGCACCTCGCCGGCCATCAACGTTCTGCCTTCAGAGCGCCGATGCCGGGAATTTCCAATAGGGCAGCGGGCGTCACGGGCTTGTGGCCGGCAATGGCCTTCAACGTCTTGTCGTGAAAAATCACAAAGGCCGCGACGCCCTCTTCCTCGGCAAGCTCCGTGCGGAGTTGCCGGAGCCGTTCAAAGAGCTGCGGGTCCGCCGGCGATGCTCGCGGGGCAACCACAGACGCCGCCCTCTCGCGGGACGGCTTCGTCACCGGTGAATCAGGCTGAGGCTCCTCTGCCTGCTTCAACACCACTGCACTAATCGCTTGCAAGACCTCTTGTCCTTTGCGCGTCACATCGAGAGTGGGATACTCCGTGCCTTCGACGCTGAAGATACGCCGAGTCGATCAGATCCTTCACCAGACCAGTCATAGACAGCTTTGAACGCGCACGACACGTTCCGTATGTCAGGCAGTCTTCCGCGCCATAGGCCAGCATCGCTTTCGAACGACTCCACGGAGAATCTCGACGATTCGACTCGCGCCGAACCGACCCATGCACCAGGACACGGTCTCCAAGATGGCCTTCGCGGAAGCCACGTCATCGTGGAGAACCTCCCTGCGTCGGCTGCGGCACCGGCGCGACACAGCGATCGCGAAGGCCGCAGGGGCCCAAGGCCCGCTCCTCCTCATCGCTGAAGTACTCAAGAATCGCGAGCTGCCGGCAGGTCGATACCGACACGTATCCCAGCATTTCTTGAAGTAGCGTCTTCATCCGCTCGGCGCGATCTGCGCCTTCGGGATCTTGTGACGCCATGCTGAATGAAGTATTCCTGCGTGGCCAGATCCCGCTCATGGAACAGCAACACGCAGGCAGCGGGTCGTCCGTCGCGACCGGCCCGCCCGACCTCCTGGTAATAGGCCTCCACACTTCCCGGAATGTCGAAATGGACGACCAGCCGGACATCCGACTTATCGATGCCCATGCCGAAGGCGTTCGTCGCAGCCAGAATCCTCACAGTCCCCGGCCGAAAGTCGTCATGCACGAGTTGCCGCTCCTCATCCGAGAGACCGGCATGGTAGTAGCCGACCGACTGGTGAGACTGGCCCAGCCATTCCGCCACCTCCTCCACCGCCCGGCGCGTGGCGCAATAGATCAGGATCGTACCTTTCTCTGTCTGCGCGAACCAGACGCTCCAACGTCGCCAGTTTCTCCTGGCGGGACTGGCAAAGACGAACAGACAGGGCGAGATTGGCCGACGGAAGCCCGCGACCAATCTGGAACGGATCGCGGAGCGACAACCGTTTGCACAGATCCGTTTGCACGCGGGCCGTGGCCGTGGCAGTCAGGAGCCAGGCAGGGAGGATTCGTGAGTTCCTGTCGAAGGCGGCCGATTTTGAGATAGTCGGGTCTGAAATCGTGGCCCCACTGGGAAATGCAGTGCGCTTCGTCGACCACCAGCAACGAAACCCAAAGCGACCGCAAGAGCTGGAGAAACCCCTCATGCTGCATCCGCTCCGGCGCCAGATAGAGCAACCGGAGCCGCCGCTGACTGAGATCCTGAATCACGCGGTTCTTTTCAGACCCGGTGAGGCCGGAGTGAAACGCCGCCGCCGCTGATCTTTCGCTGCCGTCAAGCTTGCCACCTGATCTTGCATGAGTGCGATGAGCGGAGAAATGACCAGGGTCAACCCGGAGCAAAGAGGGTCGCAGGCAAGTTGATAGCAGAGCGACTTGCCCCTGCCCGGTCGGCATGACCGTCATCGCATCGCGCCCGGCCAACACGGCGCGAATGACCTCCTCCTGGCCAGGCCGAAACTTCGCAAAGCCGAACTGTTCGCTGAGCTGTCGAGTCAGATCATCCACGGTGAAGTTAATCAGAAAGAGGGATGGTGGTGGGGAGCGTGAGAACGAACAGAGTATAGACGAGTGGATCGAGCATCGGCGAAGCCAGGCTGGCGCGCGGCCCTGCAGCCCATGAACTTCGTCAGCGTTCAAGATTCTGGAAGAAAAGAGATCTCGGAAGTTGAGAGCCTTGGAGAAATGCTGAGGGCTGACAGCTGAAGAGCTTTAAGAAGTTCATCCGGAGCTGAAGATGCACGCTGATAGAGAACAACTCACCATGACAAGCGACGCGACGTTCCGAGAGATAGCTGACAACGAAGCAGCAAGAAGCCCCGCTGGGGATCTTCCCAGCGGGGATTTCTTCCTGGCAGGCCGAGAGATTCTCTCGCCCTTTGCCTTATCACTCGCCTTCTTCCTAGAAATTCATCCAGAGCTGGGCGTAGGCCCAGTCTGACCCACAGCAATACGTAACG